>OAWT01000011.1_pt1 | contig 278623 bp, 220 predicted proteins | sample 1477031 | NCBI WGS metagenome assembly OAWT01 (sample SAMEA2580263, study PRJEB22360) | human gut metagenome | biome: human gut; feature: human-associated habitat; material: faeces | place: Denmark | collected 2008/2010
ACAGACACATTATAATATTCGCACGCGCGTAAACAAAAACGGAAAAAGAAAAAAACGGAAGGCAAACTTGCAAACTTGCAAAACTTGCAGCACTTCCACACCCACACACGTGCGCGTACATTAATAATGCAACAAAATAATATGTTCCAAAATTCCACTCTATTTCTTTATTGTGATCTGTGAATGACCTGATCTCCCTCCTGTTTTCTTGTTCACGTTTTTTCTCTTTTGTGAAATATATGCGTCTTGATGAGGAGATTCCTTTAAAAGGCCATTACTACAGCCAATGCCGGCTGGAGAACAGCAGGCGGCAGGTCTTCTGACAGGACAGTGCCTCGGAAACGGGATGTCGTGCCGTGTGTCTTCATACAGTTCATGTGCTCCGAAGGGTTAGTAACGTGTGTTCCGTAAAGTTAGTAACGTGTGGCCCTATACGTTACTAACATACAGGTCTGCACGTTAGTAACGTGTTCCATTTAGATTGATAGCGCGTTATTCTGCATGCCGACAGCTTGTTCTCCACGGAATTATGCAAGCTGTACCAGCATGATTGGCGGAAGGCTCCGGTCTGTACAGATACCTGCTGAAGGTTCGGACAGTCATCCCTTTGCCACCTGTGTCTGTCCGATTCCGGTTTCTGTCTTCCACTTTCCTTTTTTCTCCTTATACGGTCCCACCTCTTTCCACCAAAAATCCTGTCACATCTCTCCCTTTTCCCCCGCTCCACCTTCTGTGTCCCGTCATACTTTCCTCCATTTCAGCTCTCCCCTGCATCGTCCGTTTGTCCTCCTCCACCGTTGCTTGTCATACCCTCCTTGTACCCTCTCATTTTTCCACATTATAATGTACGCGCACGTGTGTGGGTGTGGAAGTGCTGCAAGTTTTGCAAGTTTGCAAGTTTCATCCCCGCTTTATATCATAAAGGGAACTGAAAATAAATAATATTCTAGCATTTAGTCAATGCTCCAATAAACTATATAATTTTTTATTGCTATATTTGTCCTCATCAAATCATCAAAATGAATATAACTTCTACTATCATAACAGCTTCGGACGGAACACCCCTCTCCTTATATGATGTATGCCGATTTCTATCCAAGCAACAATGGAGACACATATTAAAACTATTGGAACAGGAAGGAATACATATAGAAAGAATAGAAGCTTATGAATATCCGGAAGCCCGAGACATCAAACATCTATTTATACGCTTTAAAAAAGAAAAAGAAGACACTCCTTTTTATTTACTATCTCCAGAAATATTCTCTAAACTAACCAACACGATAATACAAGAATATTCTTCAAATATAAAATAAAAGAAGTTGTATAAACTATTAAATTAGAATGAGATGAAAAATATCAATGGTCAAGGCAATGAAATTACAATTATTTTACCACATGACAAAAATAGATTGTGCATCCTCCCATCATGAACAATTCAATCAAATCATCAATCGATCCAACATCATAATTACAGGAAACAACAATCATGTTTCCATGCATTTCGATTCAGAAGAGAATGTTGAAAAACTACTTTTTAATGAATATTTTCTGTTGATTATCAAAGGAAACAGTAACACGGTTAATTAAGCTGGGGCATTGGTATTTGGTGTACCGACGCACATACTATAACAAATTTAAAGGGAAAACCGATTAATTTGCTCAAAGTATAGAAATTGGCAAATATGTATGGGTAGGAAAAGATGTAAAGATTGGTAAAAATACAAAAATACCCGATGACAGTATTGTGGGTTGGGGAAGTATTGTAACAAAAGTATTCCACGAACCGAATATAATATTAGCAGGCATCCCTGCAAAAATTATAAAGAGAGGTATAAATTGGGATCGTAGATATATCAATAAATACTTACTATAATCGTATTTTAGGGTGTCTGACTAGATATCTTTTCAGACACCCAATTGATAACTATTCCGTTAGAACTGGAAATAAATAAACGGCTGAATATCACTGCTCTTTATCTGGATAACCAAATAAATCAGTACTACCAACAATAATGCCTTTCCCAATAAAGGTAATTTTACAACTCCACGACAACACGCATCCTGCCAACTATCAGGAGCAAAATGTAGCAAATACCCTATTCCCATCAAAACAAACACTTTCCAATAACCTTCTATCAGCTGCATGAATACCTCGGGATGAAAAGCTGTAAATATCTGCTTCAGCATAACAACCGAAGCTTCAAAAGTCGTATTACGGAAAAATATCCAGCAGAAACAAACAAAATTGAAAGTAATAAGAACTGCAAAAAATTTACGAATGCCCTTACTAGTGGCCGTCTTAGGCTTATGCAGCAAGTTACGCCAGAATTTCTGTGCAGCCAGTGCTATTCCATGAAATCCTCCCCATATCACAAAATTCCAAGATGCGCCATGCCACAAACCACCTAACAACATAGTAAGGCACAAATTAATATAAGTACGGGCCTTCCCCTTGCGGTTTCCCCCCAATGAGATATAAAGATAATCTCGCAACCATGTAGAAAGAGAGATATGCCAACGATGCCAAAAATCGGTTATACTATCGGCTTTATAAGGCGAATTAAAGTTCATAGGAAAACGGAAGCCCAACAGCAAAGCAAGCCCGATAGCCATATCACTATATCCGGAAAAGTCACAATAAATCTGTAAAGCATACCCATATACACCAAACAAATTCTCAACCCCGGAATAAAGAGCCGGATTATCAAAAATACGTTCCACAAAATTTACACTGATATAATCGGAGATTACAGCTTTCTTGAATAATCCGCTGATGATAAAGAAAACACCGGTACCAAACATCTCCGAGGAAACAAACAGCGGTTGCCTGATTTGAGGAATAAAATCGCGGGCACGTACAATAGGACCCGCTACCAGCTGTGGAAAAAAAGACACATAAAATGTATAATCCAACAACCTGTTCAAAGGAACCAATTCACGACGGTAAACATCTATGGTATAACTTAAAGACTGGAAAGTGAAGAACGATATCCCCACCGGCAAGAAAATATCCAACGGCTGGAATTTACCATTCCACAAAGGAGCCAGCATCTGATAAAAGAAATTGGTATACTTGAAATAACAGAGCAATCCTAAATTTATTCCCAGACTTGCCAGCAGCAAAAACATCCGTTTCCATTGAGTTTCGGTATGCGCCATACGCCCTGCCAGCAAGAAATCCGTCACTGTCACCACCCCCAGCAAGAAAAAATAAAAACCGCTACTCTTATAATAGAAATAATAAGAAAACAGCGTTACAAACAGGATGCGTGCCGTATCCTTTTTCTGCAATAACATATAAATCAGGCTAAAGCCCAAAAACAGAAACAAAAACAAGCCGCTGCTAAAAATCATCGGTTGCTTGGCATTATAAGTCAATACTTCAGCCAGTTTACTCCAATCCAGTTGCCACATATTCATTATACGCTTTAATCAGTGCCTGATGTAATAAATTACCTTGTAAACGATATCCATCGGGAGTGAAATGAATGCCATCCGCACGAAACATGTGGTGCTTCGTCCAGTTACGACAAGCATCTGTCTTTCCTCCTACTATATTATACATATCCCAAACTGCCATTTTATGCTCTTGTGCATACTCCTTTATAATACGTGCAGCCGTTACGGTTCTCGGATTAATAGTACGTGCACGACGACGTCCCACATATGCTCCGGGAGGTGTAGTAAGTAAAAAAAACGCTTCAGGACAGGCAGCTTTCAACATACCCAACAGTCTGCCTATCTGCATTTTGTGAACCTGAGCCAGATAACGGCGGCTATGTGCCTCATTGGTTCCAAAAGAAACAATAATCAGATCAGGATGCAAAGAAGCTATTTTTTTTATTTTTTCATCGTCAGAGAAAGTAACAGAAGTAGCTCCATTAATGCCAAGCATATGATAAACAATACCCGGTTCGCCCGTCTCATGTGCCAACCCTTCGGTACGATATGAAATGGTATCAGGATAAACAGCCTCAGCACCAAAATCATGTTCCAGACAACGACGGGTTATTAATGGATAAAGATGCCCCCGCACATGAGAATCACCTATATGGACTATCCGTACCGGTCCCGTCATATCATTCAGTTTTTGAAAGAAAGGAGAAAGCGAACGGCTCTCATCTTCTATCACATTATCTAAAGAATGAGTAAAACTCGCCGGAAGTGAATCATGTACTGTTATCAGCCGCATACCACGATGCATTTCCTTTGTTTCACCGGGTATGCGAAGCGGCTCCAACGGTCGGGACAATGCCGGAATAGCATCCTGGGCATAAAGACATGGAAACAGCAAGAACAAAAACAATACCATTGCTACACCGGACAGACCAAGAAATCTGTTATTCCTCCTCATAGGCTTTCCGCTTTTCGTATTGCTCTTTGCCATACATCAATGTTTCAAATAAGATACCTGCCAAATGCCTGCCTCCCTTAAAATTGATATGGGTATAATCAAGATTCGCCATTTTTTGCCCGATCATATCGACAATGCTTCCTTGACCTCCCATTGCCTCATACATATTCCAAAAAGCGATATGGCTATCAGCCGCAATGGACTGTTGATAACGGATAAGATTCTTGACTCCGGGCATGGTGCGGAGATCTCCATTCTCGTTTTTATATTCACGGTCACCCACACTGACCAGTAAAATGCTGGTTTCAGGAAAAGCTGTCTTCAAATGCTCTATCACCGTAAGCATCCCTTTCTTATAGCCATCGTATTTTACGCCTCGTTCCGTAGCCACATTCAAACCATATTGGACCACAATCAAATCGTATGGACGAAGACGTTGGAAATCGCGAAGCGTATGTAAAGGAATACTACGTAAATGAAGCCCACTGCTACCACGTACGCTAAAATTATCCAAAGATATTCCCTGCTTGCCATCCATAGCCACTCCATAGAAAGTAGCAGAATCAGCATGTTCCACACTCCACCGTACTTGTCCTATCCTTCCTCTCACCGAAACAGCCTGCACACCTCCTGTTCCTACTTCCTCATGCAACTCTCCTTCCGCAGCATTATTCACTTTAGAACGGACAGCGGCAAAACCTTTATTTAGGAAATAAAAAGTAGAAACCTCACAGGTATCCAGTCGGGAAGCATATTTACTCTGTCCTTTTAACTGCACATAAGCACCTTCACGAGGGAAAAAATAATGTCCGGAAATATCTTGCTGTATTTTATCAAAACCAACAGAGTCATTGGATGAATGACTGCTCCATCCCCCAAAAGTATGGCGTACCGTAGGACGGTAACCGCTGATGGAAGAGGTTACAGGAACATATCCCACTCCGCACCCACCAAATTCTTGTTGAAGCATTTCGCGCAAATCGGCAGTAAAAATATCAGCTTCTATAAAAGAATCACCGAAGTAAGCGATGCGTACAGGGCGTTTCATGGTTTTCACTTTGGAAAGTGCCTCATAAAAATGTTTCATTCCCCGCATGGTGGAATCCGAATAATCCTCAATACAGGTAATACCCGTTTTACATGTATCCACAAAAATAGGTTTTACAGGAGGAGGAAGAACAATGGTGTCGGAATCACATACTTCTTCTTCCACATCCGGACGGATATCAGCCAACAGGTCCACCTTGCGCAACGGTTTGCCTCCCACCGACATGGGGGGAAGGAAATACAGCCCCATTAACGCTCCTACTACGATAAAAGTGAGAAGAAAAGTAGCCGGTATATAGTTTTTCATATTGCTATATTTGTAAATTAACCGCAAAAGTAGTGATTTTTTAGACGGAGTACTTCATGATAGAGGCTAAAAAAAGAAAAAAGACTGCGCCAGAAAGAGGGCAACAGTCTTTTTCTTTAATAATGAAAAGACAGATTCAAATCGTCTTTTCTATGTTCCACACAAAAGCACGTAATCCCAATTGTTCGGTTTCCTTATCCATTTTATGCAAGGCGTCCAATAACGGATCCACTTTGGTGTCATCTACCACTGTCATAATAGCCGAGCACATACCGGGCCACGCGTGACTGCCATAATGCGGTTCTCCTTTTACAGAGCCGCGCCCCTGCAACTGCTGCCAATAACTGAATCCACGACAATTCTGGCGATCCAACAATGCCAGAATACGTTCGTAAAAAGCTTGGTCGAAAGTGATGAAAACAGATTTCATTATTCCATTTTTTATTTTAAGTTCTGTCATCCGGTCCCCTATTCATTTCGATTCGGATAACAAATATATTAATTATTCTTTTTTACCTTTAGTCATCTCTGTCTTATGCGCTTGATAATAGTCATTCAGCTCACGGGCAGCTTTCATCTTCTTACGGTTACGCTTGATACCTGTACCCGCAAATGAACAGTAGAGCACCGGAACCAAAATCAAGGTGAGCACGGTAGATACAGTCAAACCACCGATTACGGACACCCCTAAAGGCTGCCACATTTCAGAACCTTCCCCTCCTCCTATCGCCATCGGCACCATGCCTAGAATAGTGGTTAAAGTGGTCATTAAAACCGGACGTAAACGACTACGGCCCGAAACAACGACCGAATGAATAACAGACATGCCCCGCTCACGACATAAGGTAATGTAATCAATAAGCACGATACCATTCTTCACTACGATACCAATCAACATGATACCTCCCAACAAACTCATGACATTCAATGTAGTCCCCGTTCCATACAATGCCATCAATACCCCACTGAATGCAAACGGAATAGAGAACATAATGATAAACGGATAGGTCAGAGACTCAAACTGGGCAGCCATTACAATAAATACCAATATAATAATCAAAACAGCCAAAGTTCCCAGATCGCTGAATGAATCCTGCTGATCCTCATAAGAACCTGCCACCTGGATACTGATACCGCTAGGTAAATCCATCTTATCAATAATAGACTCACCTGCCACCACCACACTACCTAAAGGCGCACCTGAAATCACAGCGGAAACTGTTACAATACGTTCACGGTCTTTACGTTCAATAGTAGGAGGAGCGGAACGCTCCACCACCGTACCGATATCTTTCACCCGAATCGCTTTACCTTCATTAGTATAAATCAGAATATTCTCCAAACTTTCAATACTAGTACGGAACTGGGGAGCATAACGCACCTTGATATCATATTCGTCACCATCTTCCCGATAGTAAGAAGATAAAGCACCATTAACACGGTTACGCAGATACAAAGCTGCTGTAGAAAGATTCAAACCATGTAAAGCCAATTTTTCACGATCAAAATCCACTTGATATTCCGGCTGATAATCCTGACGGCTGATATTCACCTCAGATACACCGTTCACTTTCAATAAAGCTTCTTTCAATTCAGCTGCAGCTTTATCTGTCTCTGTAAAATCATATCCATAGATTTCAAAATCGGCAGTGGCCTGTCCACCCATGCCTCCACTACTACCACCCAGGATAACCTGAGCTTTATCCAGTTCGGGATAGGCTTTCAGATCCTCACGCATACCATCGCAGACTTCTGCCAACGTAACAGAACGTTGATCGGGATTATAAAGGTTGATATTGAATGAAATGATATGGCTACCATTATCCTGAATAGAAGCCCAAGTATTATCTGCATCAGCCTGTCCCACAGTATAGTTACAGATACGCATCACCCCTTCATATTTCTTCAGCCACTTTTCGGTCAATTCCTGAGCCAATGCCTGGGCACGTTCTACGCGAGCTCCGATAGGCAATTGTAATTGAACAGAAATACGACTGTTGTCTTGTGACGGAAAAAACTCTGTACCAATTCCTTTCGCACAAATCAGGCTCAGCAGAAAGAACCCGAAACAACCGGCAATAATAGTCCTGCGGTGACGAACAGCCCAGTTCAAACGTTTCTGATACCAGTTATCCAACCCGTCCAACGCACGTTCTATTGGTTTGTAGAATGTGACAAAACACTTGCTTTGTTTTTTTTTGCAAGCGAAGCATCTGCGCACACATCATCGGAGTAAATGACAGCGCCGAGATAGTAGAAATAGTCATAATAACACACATCATCCAGCCCAACTGACGGAACAAAACTCCCGACATACCACTGACCATCGTCAACGGGAAGAATACCGCAATCATAGTCAATGTGGATGCGATAACAGAAATTGCCACCTCATTTGTTCCATGGATAGCCGCCTGTTTCGGCTCGGAGCCACGCTCGATATGGGTCGTCACGTTTTCCAAAACAACAATAGCATCATCCACCACATTACCAATCGCAATAGAAAGGCACGACAAAGAAATAATATTCAGCGATCCCCCATCCGTGATGGCCAAATAAATAAAAGAGGCAATCAATGACATGGGGATAGTGATACAGATAATCACTGTAGCACGCCAACGACCTAAGAAAACAAATACCACCAAAACCACAAACAGAATGGCATACATAATAGTTTCCGTCAAACTGTCGATGGTATTCAAAATATTATCTGAAGTATTCACAATAACCCCCAGTTTCACGTCACTGGGTAGTGACTTCTGCAACTTAGGCAACTGGTCCATTACTTTCTGGGAAATGTTCACAGAGTTTGCACCCGATTGTTTCTGTACAACAATCATAGCTCCTTGCACCCCGTTATTATAGGTTTCCTGAGCACGTTCTTCTACAGAATCGACTACCGTTGCCACGTCACGCAAATACACTGAAGCACCATTGCGTGTACCCACTACGATATTCTCCATTTCTTTCGGGTCCTTGAATTCCCCTTCCACACGCAAGGAATAGGTATTACTGCCCACATCGAAAGTTCCGCCCGGAGTATTCTTATTTTCAGCCCCGACAATGGAGCTGATGGTCTCAATCGTCAAATCATACGCTTCCAGTTTGTTGGGATCACAATAAATATTCACCTCACGTTTTGGCGCACCGGCAATGGACACCGTTCCCACGCCGGGAACACGAGCCAATGGATTTACTACATTATCATCCAATATCTTATATAGAGCCGGCTGACTTTCTTCTGCCTGAACGGACAACAGCAGGATAGGAATCATATCCGTACTGAACTTAAAGATAATCGGAGTATTGACTTCATCGGGAAGTTGTGAACTCACCATATCCAATTTATCACGCACATCATTAGTCAACACATCAATATCATAGCCATATTCGAATTCCAAAGTGATAACTGATATATTTTCTGAAGACTTGGATGTAATATGTTTCAAATTACTAACCGAGTTCAACGTATTTTCCAACGGACGGGTTACGTTGTTCTCTATATCGGAAGCACTGGCACCCTGATAAGATGTCATAACCATAATGGTATTGGTATCAATATCTGGATACAAGTCTACCGGAAGTTTCGACAATGAGAACAGACCAAAGATTGCTACGGCCAAAAAGCATAGCGAGGTCATAATCGGTTTTTTAACCGCTCCTTCGTATAGACTCATGTTTGTTAAATTAAAAATTGAAAATTAAGAACTAAAAAATCATATATAGGTAAATAAATATAGAGTATTATCAACTAACTCTCAATTTTTAATTTACTGCCACTTCCACACCATCGGCCAAACGGGTCTGACCGGCGACCACCACCTGCGAATTATCCTCCACCCCGGAAATCAATTCATATTCGGTTCCCATCCGACGTCCCAATTCTACTTTATTATAGGAAACCTTACCGTCTTTGTAGACATATACATAACGATCGCCCGAACCGGCACGTTTCACAATAGCCTGATCAGGAACTACCACATGCCGCAATGTACCAAAACTCACAGTCACACGGCCAAACATTCCCGGACGTATACGCTGATGGGTATTAGCCAATTTTACCTCTACAGGAAAAGTATGAGTAGTAGCATCAATAGTAGGATAAACCAAACTAACTTTTCCTTCGAATTCCTCATCACCATACACATCAAATTTCACCTTTACGGTCATACCTTTAGTTACTTTCGGGAAATAAGGTTCGGATACATTAATCAACAGTTTAACCGGAGTGATCTGTTCTATGACCAACACAGGAGTGGAGGCGGAAGAATATAAGTCACCGTTATCAAAATTACGCGCTGTAACCACTCCATTAATAGGACTTAATAACTGCGTATTCTCCAACAAATTATTATAGGAAGTACGACGTACATCTAAAGTTGTTTTCGCTGCATCCCATTCAGATTTGGAAGCTCCACCCACTTTGTACAGTTCATCCATACGTCTGAATTCCGTTTCTTCATTTTCTAACTGCAATTTCATTTGTTTCAGATTTGCCGCATCCATCTGTACTAATTTCTGTCCCTTGGATACATGATCTCCCACTTCAACAAAAATACGGTCTATACGCCCGGGAGAGGTCGGAGCTATATTATTTTTCGCTTCCGCTTCAACAGTGGCAGTATATTCCTCTATCTGATCTACATCGCGGGAAGTTACGGAAGCAAGCCGCACTACCGGTTTGTCCTCCATAGCGGTATCAGCAGCTTCCTTACTCTCCGTTCCACCTGAACATGCACTCAGCATAGTTACCACCAGCAAAGCTGCGAATTGAAAATATTTTCTCATACTGTTATCTTTATGTTAATGTGTTATTGTTCCGTTACTTCATCAATGCCTAAGACTAAGTCCAAATCAGCTTTAGCTACCAGATAGTCATAGATGGACTGGTTATAAGTCAGTTGGGCCTCCGTTAAAGCTACTTCCGAACTATTCAATTCCAAGATAGTTCCTTTTCCTACCTCATATCTTTTTTCGGCAATAGTACGCCCCTTCTCCGCCTGAAATACAGCTTCTTTATTACTTACCACCTGTTCCGTACTAGCAGCCATATTATCCAAGTAACTGGTAGCTTGCATAGTGAGCTGCCGCTCTGTATTGATACGGTTCTCTTCCAGTTGCTTCATCTGGATACGGGTCTGTTTCAATTGAGTAAAATTACTTCCTTTGAATAAAGGAATACTTAGATTCAGACCGATAGTAGAATAGGGCCTCCAATCGTATTCCTTGAACTTGAAATTATCATTCATTGAAGTATACATATATTGGAAACTAGCAGAAAGGGTCGGCATAAAATTGGTATACTGCAACTTCAGCGTCTGCTTTAATTGCAATGCATTCAGTTCCAATTGTTTCAACGTACTGTTATTTATCAAATTGTCTGGGCGAGGCATTGCCTGACGAGTAAACATAGACATTTCGTAATCCTTCAGGTTGCCTTCAACCGCTACCTTTACATCAGACTCCATTCCCATCAAGACCTTCAACTGCAGATTTGCCAAATTCACTCCGTTACGGGCAGACACCACGGTAGGTTTCAAGCTGCGCATCTGCACATCCGCACTAATCTTATCATATTCACTGACAGTTCCCTGTTCATATTTAGCTTTCACCACATTATAATTATCTTCACTCTGCTTATAACTTTTAAGCAGCACTTCATAACTGTCTTGTGCCAAAAGCAACTGAAAAAAGGCTTTGGTTACTTGATTTACCATATCCAGACGTGAAGCACGTGATTTCTCTACAGCCAAGTTCACATCCGTACTTGTCAAACTTATACTTTTGTAAAGAGCCGGAGCAAAGACAGGCAGACTGACAGACAGACCACCACTATAAGTATTATCTGTACCGACTTCAATCACCTCTCCCATCATGGCAAATGACTGCTTTTTTATGGCTCGTGAATAACTGCCCACCAAACTGGCTTCTGGGAAAAGACCGGCATAAGCTTCCCGGCGGGCTTCTTTCTTTAACAGGATTTCCTGACCGGCGACTTTAATGGTGGGATTGTCGCTCAATGCTATCCGGACTGCGTCCTGTAAGGTAATCCTCAATGTGTCTTGTGCTTGTGCACTTTGTATTGCTACATAAAGCAGCAAAAACAAGGTTAACGTAGGTTTGCAATAAAATTTCATTAACTATTACTCTTTATTTAGTGACTTATTTAGTTTCTAACCATACTTATTATGTTCGTTTCCTTTTAAATTCAATAAAAAATCATCCACAATCTTCAACCCCTTTTCAGTGGAAATGCCACGCATATGCATAAATACAACTGTTTCATAAATCTCACCAAGCGAATAGGACTTGCATATTTCCGAATGCAATAACAAGTCCATCTGCTCACATACCATGGCGCGTACAATATTATAATTTACATCATTTCTAAAAATGCCTTGTTCCACTCCTTTGCGATAAAATTCCATAGCCGAATCTAAATTCTCCTTCCGGCTTTCATCAATGTAACGCATTACCTTGGGATATTTCTCAATATCCTCAAAGAATTTCCTGTTTGTATTCTGAAAATCCTGAGCACTTCTTTGAAAAAACTTCAAGAGGACTTCCAAAACATTTTCTGCTTTGGAAGCCACTTGAGTCATATATTCCTGCATCTCCTCCCGATGTAGTTTCATAACATCAAGTAATAAATCCTCTTTGTCATGGAACAATTCATAAAGCGTGCGTTTAGATATAGATAATCCGGTAGCAATATCATCCATTCTCACTGTTTTGACACCTTTCTGTGCAAATGCTTTCGCTGCCGCCAAAACAATGTGTTCCTTCACTACCGTTTTATCCGTTCTTTTTTTCCTGACGCTGTTCATTCTTAACATAAAGGGAAACAAAGATACACTTATTTTATAATACCCAACTTAGAATTTCTGACAAACTCTATCAAATGTGCAATTTCAGGACTAAACGGAACCTGTTCTTCAATACGACGCAATGCATCCTCTGTAGATGTATTCACTTTATACAATATACGGAAAGCATGCGCTATATGTTTAATAACCGTTTCCGAGAAACCTTCATGTTGCAACACGGTGGTATTGATGCTATAAAAAGCCGTAGGCTCATGGGCAGCTACACAATAAGGAGGAATATCCTTGGTAAAACGACACCCACCCTGTACGGCAGCATAAGCCCCCAAGCGAGTCTTTCCCTGCATCAATACATTGGAAGTAAGAATAGCATAATCCTCGACTACACAACAACCTGACACCTGCGAACCGTTACCAATAATACAGTTGTTACCGATGGTCACATCATGTGAGATACGTGCTCCCTGCATAATAAAGTTACCACTTCCTACCACAGTCTCATCTCCGGCGAAAGTAGCGCGAATAATTACCGCATTCTCACGGATTGTATTATTATTACCTATACGGGCGATGGTATCATCACCCGTATATTTAAAATCTTGCGGAGTAGCAGCAATTACAGCTCCGTTATAAATGGTATTTCCGTTACCGATGCGTGCGCCGCTCATAATGCTGGCGTTGGGCATGATTACATTATCATCACCTATCTCCACATTCTTATCAATGTAGGCAAACGGGTGAATAGTTACGTTTTTCCCGATTTTTGCTGACGGGTCTACATAAGCTAACGGACTAATCATATTCATATTATTTTTAAGGTTAATTATTCACGTCCACCGCCCAATGCGCTGTACAGATTGATAACAGCCTGCATACGCTGGAAAGTATCGGATACTTCGTTCAACTGTGCACTCAGCAATGACTGTTGTGCAGTAATGATTTCCAGATAAGTGGCCTTTCCCGCCTGAAACAAATCATTGTTCATCTCCACCGCTTTTTGCATTTCGGAAACCTGTGCCTGGTGCTCACTCAACTTTTTGTCTGCCGTATCATACAGGAACAAAGCATCACTTACTTCCTTACCAGCTTCCAGAATAGTCTGCTGATAATTCATCTTGGCAATCTGTTCTTCCGCTTTCGATACTTTTAAATTGGCTATCAATTTTCCACGCTGGAAAATGGGCTGAGTCAATGAGCCGATAGCATTCCAAAGCATAACGGCAGGATTAGAAATCACTGTACCATTGGAACCATTAGTCCATCCCAAAGTACCTGTAATATTGACACTGGGATAAAAAGCGGAACGCGCCTGATTGGTAGTATAATAAGCGCTAGCTAATGCCAATTCTGCCGCTTTTACATCGGGACGGTTCTCAAGCAACTGTAAAGGAACTCCCACAGCCAAATCTGCAGGCATCACTTGTTCTTCTAATGTTCCACGATCTATATTCTGGGGAGCCTTTGCCAACAATACGGAAATAGAATTCTCAGTTTCGCGCACCTGACGTTTCAAGTCAGCCAATGAAGCCTCCGTCTGATGATAGGTCCCCTTGCTCTGTGCCACAGCAGCTTCGGTAGTCATACCGGCTTCCTTCATTGCTTCCATAGTGCGCACTGTTTCTTTCATTAACGCCACATTCTGCTCGGTCACACTGACTTGACGGTCGAGCATCAATAAAGAATAATAAGCATTGGCTATACCACCAATCAACTGTGAACGCACTGCCTGCTGATAGGCCTTACTTTGCAAATAAGATGCTTTCTGGCCACGATGGGCATTCAGCAATTTGCCGAACAAATCAACTTCCCAACTTGCAGAAGCAGGTAAAGTATAGTTCTTTACAGGAGTACTTTTGTCCACACTAGTCAACGAACCTTGTGGGGCAAGGGCCAAAGAAGGGAGATAAGACAAGCGAGCTGATGTCAATAACGCCTTCGCCTCCTTCACACGCAGGATAGCAGCCTGCATATCTACATTGTTTGCCAATCCCTCTTCAATCAGCATCTGCAATTTCGGATCACGGAAAATTTCCTTCCATGACAAGTTACCCATATTGGTTATATCGTTAGCAGCCAATGTATCGTTGGCGGCAACCGGGTCACGATAGATGCCTGTGGCATCTATCGACTCGGGGCGATCGTATGATTTATAGATGTGGCAACCGCTTAATAAAAACGTCGCGCAACATAATCCTATTATCTTTTTCATTGTTCTTCTGTTCATTTACGGGTGTATTGTTCAATTTCGGGTTCAACCTCTGTATTGTCCACACTTTCCCACTCAATCGGTTTGAATTTCTCTTGTAACCATTGGAATACCACAAACAATACGGGTACGATAAAGATCTGGAAAATCATACCAATCAACATACCACCAATAGCCGAAGCTCCCAAAGTACGGTTACCATGAGCACCAACTCCCATAGCCAACATCAACGGAATCAAACCTACAATCATGGCCAATGAGGTCATTAAGATCGGTCGCAAACGGGCCGCCGCACCCAAGACCGCAGCCCAGGAAATACTCATTCCCTGCTTACGGCGATCCAAAGCAAACTCTACAATAAGAATGGCATTCTTCGCCAACAACCCCATCAACATGATCAATGCAATCTGCATATAAATATCATTTGACATGGTTCCTAAAATCATCTTCAAAGCCGGAATATTTCCCAATGCTGCAAATCCGTTTACAAACAGGAAACTACCCAACAGACCGAACGGTACTGAAAGCAATACGGACAAGGGCAGAATGTAACTTTCATACTGTGCACTTAGCAACAAGTAAACGAATACAAAACACAGAATGAAGATGATACCTGTGGAACTGCCACTGGTAGATGCCTCTTCACGAGCCATACCTCCCAACTCATAACCATAACCGGTAGGCAAATTCTCTTTGGCAACTTCCGCAATAGCCTGCAAAGCCTGTCCGGAAGTATAGCCACTGGCAGGAGCCACCATCACTTTGATAGAAGTATAAAGATTGAAACGGCTGATAACATCCGGTCCATATACTTTCTTGACAGAAACGAACTGGGAAATAGGAGCCATCTCATTCCCATTACGTATCTTGATACTATTCAAAGATTCCAGATTCTTAGTTGCTTCGGGTTCCGCCTGAATCATAACACGATACATCTTACCGAAACGGTTGAAGTTAGAAGCATACAAACCACCGAAATATCCCTGCATGGTAGTTAGAATATCACTGGGGCTGATACCTGCCTTTTTACAAGCAGCAGCATCAATATCCAACATATATTGGGGGAAGTTCGGGTTGAAGGTAGTCTGAGCCGAATTAATTTCGGGACGTGCCTTCAACGCATCCATATAGTCCAAAACGACGTCATAAAAATGATTCAAGTCTCCACCGGTCTTATCCTGCATATTCAACTCGATATCACTGGATGCCGAATAACCCGGAATCATAGGAGGAGCAAAGAACAATACCTGCGCATCCTTGATGATCTTCTGTGCACGCATAAACAACGTACCTACCACAATATCCGAATTCTGCATCATGGAACGTTCTTCCCAATCTTTCAGTTTAATAATGATAGAACCGTAAGAAGGACCCTGACCACCAATAAAACCGAAACCGGAAATCACCGTGCGGGAATCTACAGCCGGTTCGGCAGCCACCAAGCTGTCTACACGGTTTAAGATTTCCATTGCACGTTCCTGTGAAGTACCAGGAGGCAGTGTCACTGCACCCATAATAGTACCGGTATCTTCATTAGGCACCATGCCCGTCGGAGTAACCTTCATAAAGAATACCAACAAAATGATAGAAGCGGTAACCAACCCGAATGACAACCATTTCTTATGGATAAAGAACACTACATGCTTCTTATACTTCTTCAATATAGAATCATAAGCCGCATTAAAGGCTGTATGGAATCGTTCCACACGAGTCATCTTCTTTGTTCCATGTCCTTCATCATGCGGTTTCAAGAAAATAGCGCACAATGCTGGTGACAAAGTCAACGCATTTAAAGCAGAGAAACCTATAGCGATAGCCATAGTGATACCAAACTGACGATAAAACGTACCAGCGGTACCTCCCATGAAACTTACCGGAATGAACACAGACATCATGACTAATGTAATAGAAACGATAGCGCCACCCAATTCGCTCATGGCATCAATAGAAGCCTCACGGGAAGACTTATATCCCTGATCCAACTTGGCATGAACCCCCTCGACGACGACAATGGCATCATCGACCACAATCGCAATGGCAAGCACCATCGCCGAAAGAGTCAGCAGGTTCACACTGAAACCAATCAGTTTCAGCACAAAGAAAGTAGCCACCAGCGCCACCGGAATGGCAATAGCCGGAATCAGTGTTGAACGCATATCCTGCAAGAAGATATATACCACAATAAACACCAAAATAAATGCTTCAATCAATGTCTTAATTACCTCATGGATAGAAGCGAACAAGAAGTCATTGGCATTTTGGGCAATATTGATATTCAAACCTGTCGGCAGTGATTCCTGTGCCTTTGCAAGCACTTCCTCCAAATTAGAAATAGTTTCGGTAGCATTAGTACCTGCCATCTGATAAACGATACAAGATACAGCCTTGTGGCCATTTACCGTATTATTGAATGTATAAGCCAGACGCCCTAATTCTATATCGGCTACATCTCCCAAACGAAGTACATTACCATCCGGCAAGGCCTTGATAACAATATCTTCAAATTCATTTGTTTGCTGCAAACGTCCTTTATAACGGATCGTATATTGGAAAGTCTGATCACCACGTTCACCGAACTGTCCCGGAGCCGCCTCAATATTCTGTTCGGCCAATGCTGCCGAAACATCAGTAGGAACCAGTTTGTACTGTGCCATCACATCCGGTTTCAACCAGATACGCATAGAATAATCCTGTCCCAACACATTAGCGTCACCTACCCCCTTTACACGCTTGATTTCAGGAATCAAGTTAATATTAGCATAGTTTTCAATGAACTCGATATTATACGAGTCGGTTTCATCATACAATGAAAAGACCATCAACATGGAGTTCTGGCGTTTCTGAGTAGTCACACCCACTTTGGTTACTTCAGCAGGCAACAATCCTTGTGCCATAGAAACACGGTTCTGCACATTAACAGCCGCCATATCCGGATCTGTTCCCTGATTAAAGTAAACGTTAATATCGGCAGCACCGTTATTGGATGCTGATGACTGGATATACATCATGTTCTCCACGCCGTTTATCTGGTCTTCCAACGGAGCAATGACCGAATTCAATACAGCTGTGGAGTTCGCACCGGTATAGGTGGCACGTACCTGCACCGTAGGAGGTGCAATATCCGGATATTGCGTAACCGGCAATGTAGCAAGTCCGATGATACCCAGAATAACTATCAAGACGGAGATTACCGTTGATAGCACCGGACGGTTAATAAATCTATCTAGTTTCATTCTCTATATACCTTATTTATATAAACGAAGTTAATCTGTTTATTTTTGATTATTTAAAGGCCGTGGCAATATTTCCTTCCTTCTGATCTTTCAGGTGTTGTTGATATTTCGCCTCTTTCTGTTCCGGAGTAATCGGAGTAATTGTTTGTCCGTCCTTCAACGTTTGTACACCTTCAACTACAATTTTATCGCCGGGCTTCAAACCACTGGTAACAATATAATTCTTACCGTCACTCAAATTCGATACCTTGATCTCAGTATGCTTCAATGTATTATCCGACTGAAGCACATAAACAAACTTTTTGTCCTGAATTTCCTGTGTAGCCGACTGAGGAATCAAAATAATATCCTCCATAGTATAAGGGAAAATTACATTAGCCATACCACCACTACGCAATACAAGCTGTTTGTTCGGGAAAACGGCACGCATACTTACCGAACCGGTAGTCTGATCAATAACACCACTTACAGCGTCAATCTTACCTTCTTCAGTATACATCGTACCGTCAGCCAACTCCAATTTCACAGCCGGCATCTTCTCCAGTTGTTCTTTCAGTGTGCCACCGGCTCTTGTTAAACCCAACAACTGCTTTTCAGTCATAGAGAAATACACATACATTTCACCGATTTCACTCACGGTAGTTAACGGTTGTGTAACCGAAGGACTCACCAAACTACCAATACGATACGGGAATGTACCCACCACACCATCTGAAGGACTGGTCACTGTACAGAAACCTAAATTCTGACGAGCGCTGGTCAACTGAGCCTCAGCTTGTGCCAAACTGGCTTTTGCAGAAAGCAATTGGTCTACTGCGCTTTGATACTCAAAATCACTGATAATTTTCTTATCATACAAATTTTTCTTCTGTCGTTCGTTCAAAGTCAGCGTATTGACATTCGATTTTGCCATCTCTACAGCAGCTTTTGCCTGACGTTCGGCAGCCGCATACTGTGTAGGATCGATCTGAAAGAGTGCCTGACCTTTCTTTACCGTTGCACCTTCGTCTACACAAAGCTTTACGATAAAGCCGGAAACCTGAGGACGCACCTCGATATCCTGAACACCTTTGATGGTAGCGGGATAAGAAGTAGACTGCTGGCTGGCTGTAGACTGTACAGCCACGACGGTAAACTCGTCATCACCCAACTTCATACCGCTCTGACCGCCTCCACAACTGCTTAAAACGGCCATTGCCGCCGTAAATATCGCGAGGCGGCTCCATGAAAAACATTTCATACTATTTACTGTCATCTTCATAACTAATATTATTGAACTTTACTTATTTATCGAATTAACAGAGGTTTATAGAAAACTTTTTGAACCCAATTAGTTTTTACTGCCGCAAAATTAGTCATTTTTCCGGCATTTGTTCGCTTAGCCCATTAGCTTTAACTATAAATAACGTGCGCAATAGAAGGATACTGATTATGTAAAATATATTTCACATATATTCAATCTGTTTCCAGATCTAAACAAGTAAACCATACTATAACTCATACATAATACGGACATGAATGAAACTATTTTTTCACTATCTTTGTCCTACAAAACACGAAAGAATGAAATCTGATTTTCACACTGATCAAAACTAATACTTTAAAAATCATCAATTCGACATCATTTTACACTCTTTAGACTTCAAATTATAATTTTATTTGTATTTTTGCCACCAATTTAAAACGACATCTAATTAAAAGAAAAAGATTATGGTCAAGATTACCAAAGAAGCTGCTTTGCTATACCACTCGCAAGGCAAGCCCGGAAAGATTGAAGTTGTACCGACAAAACCGTACAACACACAAACAGACCTGTCACTGGCTTACTCTCCCGGAGTAGCTGAGCCTTGTCTGGAAATAGAGAAAGACCCACAAACTGCATACGACTATACTGCGAAAGGCAACTTAGTAGCCGTTATTTCTAATGGTACAGCCGTTTTAGGACTAGGCGACATAGGTGCATTGAGCGGAAAGCCTGTCATGGAAGGTAAAGGATTGCTTTTCAAAATCTATGCAGGTATTGATGTTTTTGACATCGAAGTGAATGAGAAAGACCCTGAAAAATTTATTCAGGCAGTAAAGGCCATCGCTCCCACTTTCGGAGGTATCAATCTGGAAGATATCAAGGCTCCCGAATGTTTCGAGATAGAAAACCGGCTGAAAGAAGAACTGGATATCCCAGTAATGCATGATGACCAACACGGTACAGCTATCATTTCATCCGCCGGCTTATTAAATGCATTGGAAGTTGCCGGAAAGAAAATTGAAAATGTAAGAATCGTAGTAAATGGTGCCGGAGCTTCAGCCACTTCCTGTACAAAACTGTACGTAGCATTAGGAGCACGGAAAGAAAACATTTTGATGCTAGACAGCAAAGGCGTGATTACCAGTGACCGTCCTAACTTGACAGAAAGTAAGAAATTTTTTGCTACTGACCGTCGCGATGTACATACATTGGAAGAAGCCATCAAAGGCGCAGATGTATTTTTAGGACTATCAAAAGGTAATGTGCTGACTCAGGATATGGTCCGCAGCATGGCAGATCATCCTATCGTATTCGCATTAGCCAATCCGACTCCGGAAATCTCTTACGAAGACGCCATGGCATCCCGCCCCGATGTACTGATGTCTACCGGACGTTCAGACTATCCTAACCAGATCAATAACGTAATTGGTTTCCCCTATATTTTCCGCGGAGCTTTGGATACTCAGGCCAAAGCTATCAATGAAGAAATGAAGCTGGCTGCCGTGCATGCTATCGCCGATTTGGCAAAACAACCTGTTCCCGACGTAGTGAACGAAGCCTACCATGTGAATAATTTTACTTTCGGTCCTGATTATTTCATCCCGAAACCGGTTGACCCTCGTTTAATTACCGAAGTTTCCATGGCTGTGGCAAAAGCAGCAATGGAATCAGGAGTGGCACGCAAAAACATCACCGACTGGGAAGCCTACAAGACCCGGCTGCGCGAATTGATGGGACAAGAAAGCAAATTAACCCGTCAACTTTACGAAACAGCCCGTCGCGCCCCACAGCGAGTAGTATTTGCCGAAGGTATCCATCCTACCATGTTAAAAGCTGCAGTAGAAGCCAAAGCCGAAGGAATCTGCCATCCTATCCTATTAGGTAATGACGAGCGCATCGAGAAACTGGCAAAAGAACTGGATCTGAGCTTGGAAGGAATTGAAATCATCAACCTTCGTCATGACCGTGAAGCTGAACGTCGTGAACGTTATGCTCGCATCCTCTCGGAAAAACGCGCACGCCAAGGAGCCAACCTCCAGGAATCCAACGACAAAATGTTCGAGCGTAACTACTTTGGTATGATGATGGTTGAAACGGGAGAGGCCGATGCATTCATCACCGGACTATATACCAAATATTCCAACACGATCAAGGTAGCGAAAGAAGTTATCGGCATCCAACCGGAATATAAACATTTCGGTACAATGCATATCTTGAATTCAAAGAAAGGTACTTACTTTGTAGCCGATACTCTGATTAACCGTCACCCGGACACCGACACGCTGATTGACATCGCTAAATTGTCAAAGAAAACGGTAGAATTCTTTAATCACACTCCGACAATGGCCATGCTGTCTTACTCCAACTTCGGCTCAGATACAGAAGGCAGCCCGGCTAAAGTACATGATGCGGTGGACTACATGCAGAAAGAATATCCGGAACTGGCTATAGATGGTGAGATGCAGGTCAATTTTGCACTGAACACTAAATTACGTGATGAGAAATATCCCTTCACACGTTTGAAAGGTAAAGAAGTAAACACGTTAGTATTCCCGAATCTAAGTTCCGCCAATGCTACCTACCAGCTCATTCAGTCTATGAGTGAAACTGAGGTAATCGGCCCGATACAAATGGGATTGAACAAACCTATCCATTTCACTGATTGTGAAGCTTCCGTACGCGATATCGTAAACATCACTGCGGTTGCGGTTATTGACGCTATCGTTGACAAGAAAAAGAAAGAAAAATAAATAACATTCACCACAGGTTGCATAGATTTACACAGATTATTAGTTATTAGTACCAGCAAATTCTATCTGTGTAAATCAATGCAATTTGTGGTGAAATTATATTCAATTCGTTAAAACAATACTATGAGAAGAAAACCGCTTTCCCTCCCACAAATCGTAATCCTAGCCCTATTATGGATTACCATTTGCTATATTATTCTAACAGGAAGCGAACATATTGACGGTCCTTTAATACTATCCATTATCATTTCGGGAGCTTTAGTCTTTATTCCACTATTAAAATATCTCAAGGAAAGAGAAAAATAATCTTTTATCCGCTTTTTAGCTTACATTTTGTACAGATTGATATTTTTACATGCATTTTCTTTATAATTTGTTGCACATTTCAATTTTTATCTATAATTTTGCGCCATCAAAAGAAACAAGAAGAATTAATTAACAATTATAAAAAGAAGTAGATTATGAATGCAGCTAAGGTATTAGAAGATCTGAAAAGAAGATTCCCCAATGAGCCTGAATATCATCAAGCGGTAGAGGAAGTACTAAGTACAATCGAAGAAGAATACAACAAACATCCCGAATTCGATAAGGTAAACCTGATTGAACGTTTGTGTATTCCTGATCGTGTGTATCAATTCCGTGTAACATGGATGGATGACAAAGGTAACATCCAGACAAACATGGGTTACCGCGTACAACATAATAATGCCATTGGTCCCTACAAAGGTGGTATCCGTTTTCACTCTTCTGTAAACTTGGGAATTTTGAAATTCCTTGCCTTCGAGCAGACATTCAAAAATTCACTAACTACTCTTCCGATGGGTGGTGGCAAAGGAGGTTCCGACTTCTCTCCGCGTGGCAAATCAAACGCTGAAGTAATGCGTTTCTGTCAGGCGTTCATGTTAGAATTATGGCGTCATATCGGTCCTGAGACTGACGTACCTGCAGGTGATATCGGTGTAGGTGGCCGTGAAGTAGGTTTCATGTTCGGCATGTACAAGAAACTCTCTCATGAATTCTCCGGTGTACTGACCGGCAAGGGTCGCGAATTCGGTGGTTCTCTGATTCGCCCTGAAGCAACCGGATATGGTAATATCTATTTCTTGATGGAAATGCTGAAAACCAAAGGCACAGACCTGAAGGGAAAAACTTGTTTGGTTTCAGGTTCAGGTAACGTAGCTCAATACACGGTAGAAAAAGTAATAGAGTTGGGCGGTAAAGTAGTTACCATGTCCGACTCAGATGGTTACATCTATGATCCGGATGGAATAGACCGTGAAAAATTGGATTTCATCATGGAACTGAAAAATTTATACCGTGGACGTATTCGTGAATATGCTGAAAAATATGGTTGCAAATATGTAGCAGGCGCTCGTCCTTGGAGTGAAAAGGCAGATATCGCATTACCCTCTGCCACTCAGAACGAATTGAACGGTGATGAAGCCAAACAATTGGTTGCCAATGGTGTCATAGCTGTCAGCGAAGGTGCAAACATGCCTTCTACCCCTGAAGCTATCCGCGTATTCCAAGAAGCCAAAATCCTGTATGCTCCGGGCAAAGCAGCCAATGCAGGCGGCGTATCTGTATCTGGATTGGAAATGACTCAAAATTCTATCAAACTAAGCTGGAGTCAAGAAGAAGTAGATGAAAAATTGAAAAGTATCATGAAAAATATTCATGAAGCTTGTGTACAATATGGTACTGAAGCAGACGGTTATGTAAACTATGTGAAAGGTGCTAATGTAGCAGGATTCATGAAAGTAGCCAAAGCTATGATGGCTCAAGGTATTGTTTAATAAAAACCATTCCTTTATTATTAAGTATATTTGCAGTTCAAGGTGCGGGAAAGACAATTTTCCGCACCTTTCTATTTTGAATGCAAACACTTTCACGGAAAATCAGTACCTTTGCAATCTGTTATGTATAAGAACAACTATTAAATTACAAATTCATGAAGCTGAAAAACTTATTCACCTGCACAGTAACAGGACTGCTCCTTTGCACCTCCTGTATCAAGGACGAAGCCCCCAATGCGGAAGCGGACATCTTGAGCTGCATCCTCCCTGCCGAGATGCTAACAGGTACAGACATTGACTATAACCGTCCTTACGACAAAAGCCTGAATGCTTACCCTATTTACATAGAAGTAAACAACGGCACCGACTTGACCCGACTAGCCCCCACTTTCGAGCTGACTGAAGGAGCATCTATCGAACCGGCCAGCGGAAGCACACAGAACTTCACCAACCCAGTGCGCTATACCGTAACATCTGAGGACAAGAATTGGCACCGCACCTACGCTATCAATATCCATTATCCAGAAACCAAAAGTATCCCGACGGTCTTTAACTTTGAAAACGTAAAAACTGTACCTTATAATAAAAATGAATATTATGTGCTATACGAAGCAGCCTCTGGCTACTCCACACTGACATGGTCCAGTGGCAATCAGGGATTTGCCTTAACCGGAAGCGGTTACGCTCCGAATGACTTTCCCACCAGCATCAGTCCAAACGGCCGCACAGGTAACTGCTTGCAACTGATTACTCGCGAGACAGGAAGCTTGGGGACTCTGGTAGGTATGCCCATTGCAGCAGGTAACCTGTTCATTGGCAGTTTCGACATAGGCTCCGCCATGAGCGATGCGTTGTCTGCAACCAAATTCGGAACAACCTTCTATTACGAACCCATTAAATTGGTCGGCTACTACAAATACAAGGCAGGACCAAAATTCTATGAGAACGGAGAATATACTAACCGAAAAGACGTTTTCAATATCTATGCCCTGTTTTACGAAAAGACCAAAGATGTGCAGATGCTGGACGGTCATATCACAAAGAACAATTACGAGCATGAAAACATGGTAGCCGCTGCTGTCATAACCGACACGCATGAAACAAGCGAATGGACCCGCTTTGAACTGGAATTCGACTATGAGCATTATGGAAAAACAATAGATCCTCAAAAATTGGCAAACGGAGGATACAACGTCAGCATTGTCCTGTCGGCAAGCAAGGACGGTGATGTATTCCAAGGCGCACCGGGTAGCACCCTGCTTATTGATGACCTGGAACTGGTATGCAAACAACCACTTAGATAAAAACAGATATGAAAAAATATACATTAACCCTGATACTGGCTTTGGTAAGCCTCGGACTGTATGCGCAGACAAACAGAAACAAAACAATCATCAATGCAGCATTGCATGGTTGGGAGTACGAAATCAAAGCGGGAGTCAACCTAGGAGGTACCGCCCCATTGCCTTTCCCCGAAGAAATACGCAGCATAGACGGATATAATCCAACCCTGTCTATCACTATCGAGGGAAACATGACCAAGTGGCTGGACTCGAAAAAAAAATGGGGGATCATCACTGGACTGCGTTTGGAAAATAAAGGCATGCGTACCAAAGCAACTGTGAAGAATTACAATATGGAAATCATAGGCTATGACGGAAACCGCCTAAAAGGAAACTGGACCGGAGGAGTACGCACCAAAGTACAGAACTCTTACATCACCATCCCCGTACTAGCAGCCTACAAACTGAATCCACGCACCACGCTGAAACTCGGTCCGTACTTTTCTTATCTGATGGACGGAGATTTCAGTGGTCATGTATATGAAGGCTATTTACGTGAAACCAATCCCACCGGAGACAAGATAAATTTCACCAACGGAGCCATTGCTACTTACGACTTCTCCGGCGATCTACGCAAGTTCCAATGGGGAGTTCAGGCAGGGGTGGATTGGAAAGCGTTCAAGCACCTGAAGGTACACGCCGACCTGAATTGGGGCCTGAACGATATATTCAACAAAGATTTCAAGACCGTTACTTTTGATATGTATGCCATCTACCTGAATGTAGGATTCGGGTATGCGTTCTAATCCAAAAGTTTTCCACCACTGAAGATTTGTTATTCTACTCCCCCTTATCTTACTTCAATTTCCCGATAAACAACACATTTCTGAAGTAGGATAAGGAGGAGTAGTGGTTTATTTACAAAATCATGAGGGAAGACTTTTACTCTTAAAGGATCATTTTGTTCTCCGGTAACTTTTAGAAGTGTTCTTGACATATCAGTTTTTTTCTCTAGAAAGTTGGGGACGTTTATACCCTCATGCTCTCACTACATGTATAATATGTTAATTATAAATGACTTATACATAAATAGTAATAATATATGCTCTCACTTATACTCTCATGCCCTCATTACGTTCCGAAACAGATATTCTCGTAATCTACTTGTTTTCAGCTATATATTCTTTTTTATAAGTTGTTTCGACTTGATACAAAGTAGATATTTTCAGGATTTTTCCTCGCAATAATACGCATAAAGACTTTGTACTTCCACAGAATGATAGCTTACAAAGTCCCAGTAGTAGTAAAAAAGATCAAGACGTTTTTAAAAAAGCTCTTTGTCTTTTTTTAAAAGCTCTTGATCTTTTTAAAAAACGTCCTTATCTTTGATGTAGAATTTTATTTGAGACATATAAGATTTCACATACGTCTATATAATTCTATACAGATATACGTACAAAAATCCATTTTCTGATATGAGAAAAACAGTGTGTCCATTACAGTTCTCATATTTTTACAGGTGATCCTAGTTGTAGTAGAAAATAAAAAAACTTTGCTCAGGTAATCGAAGGTGAAATACAAAAATAAAAATAACTATGAAAAAAGGCGAAGAGAGGTAGCTCTCTTCGCCTTACTACTATACAAATAATTTCAGCTTTTCTTCTTTACTTAACAAAGTTCAAACCAATTTCCACTTTAGTAGTAGATTCTATGATCTCAGGAAAAGCTTTCAACATTGGCTCAGCCAAACCAGCCATATCACCGAAATCAGGGTCTTTTTTCATCAATTCCACCAGCATAGCAACCACTTCTTCGTCTGACAGCAAAGGAACAACCAGTGTTTTCAACAAAGGCAACAGTAATTCTGTATTCAGATATACACTTAAAGCATCCTCTGTTTGTTCAAAAGCTACAGGTACACCATTCACTAACATAGGATACAACATTTGAATGGCCTGCTGGATAACTGTCTGAATATCAACAGCTCTCCCTGCATTATTGACAGCAGCGATGATAGCAGCAGGATTCAGAAACACCTTTATCTGATTGTCATTCTCTACTACGTATTGAGCCAAGTTTACAGGAGACTTCGTCCATTCTGTACCACCATTAGCAGCATCTTTATAAGTAGCCACGATGTTACCGTCTTCCATGAAAGTGACATCCTGCAAAACTGTTCCCAACATATCAGTAGCGGAAACTTTATTTTCTGCTCCAACAGCAATCAGCGGCATGCGTAATGCGATTTTCAAAACCGACTCAACCGGTATTTCAAAAGAACCGAAAAGAGGAATTCCTTTTTCTGACTCCCATACCAGACGAACAGGATCCTGCTCTTCTACTTCCTGGTTATACGGTTTCAACTTCCAAGTCATTCCAGCCAGTTTCGCATTCTTCAATTTCACTTCACTCAAAGCCAGCTCCATAGCTCCGGCTGAAACCTCACCTTTATAAGAGAAAGTACAATAATCTGTTTCTGATGTACCGGCAAAAGAACATTGATCACCATTGATAGTCAAATCAACCGGCAAGGTAACCACCGGACTTCCTGGTAACACACCGGGAGCAGTAGGCATCGATACCTCTTCACGAGCTGCAGCACTCTTTGCTTTCCCCAAGATGCCATTTAAGTCAAATTCCCCTTCCAAACGTAGAGTTGCCTTCTGAGCATTGGTTGCATCGGGAGTAAAAGTAACTTTCTTACCCAGCATCGGCGCACCATTATATGTAAGTTGCAAACCGTTTTCACCAGTAAAAGTTGTCTGAGGCACAGGATTTACCACTTTTTCATCATCATCACTACACGATGCAAACAATGTCACCGAACAAATCACTGTAAACAGGTAATAAAATAAATTTTTTTTCATTGTCTAATTATTCTTTAAATAGTATTTGTCATCAACAAACAAAAGGCAGAAACCTTTCCTTGCAAGCTCCTACCTTTTTTTTATTTTTCCTTAACCCGATTATTTAGTTCCTTCAAATTCCACTTTCAACGTGTTAAGTGCCGGTACATTGGTGATATTGATATCAATATCCAGTTCTTTGGCATCCACCTCACCTGTAATAGAAATAGGCAATTCAATGTTCCCCAAAGCTGCCACAGTCAAAGTAGCCTGTCCATTCAGGTCAAAATCATCCCCTTCTCTATCCAAAGCAACTTTGCACTCTGCACTAATGTCACCAATTGTCAATCCACTGAATTTAAAATCTTTCAATTCCACTTTCACTGTATTGGCATCTACCTTAGTTACAAAGATAGAAGTGCCAGGAATTGATTGATTCAACACTTCCAATTGGCCAGTGAAAGTACCCACCACCTGATCAATAGTCAATCCTGTTACCTCATCGTCATCATCGCTACAAGATGCGAACAATGCCACTGAGCAGATCATTGCAAACAGGTAATAAAACAAATTCTTTTTCATTGTTTAGTTAATTTAATTTATACTCGAAAAATCGTGCAAATATAATAAAAAGTTAAGCGTATAACTATTTTTATCGAAAATTAGGACACATTTTACGTAATTTAGAACATTATTCCGGCAACATCACTACCCCCAGCTTCTTCTTTCCATCCATCTTCACTATCAATGGTTTATCAAACCGTACATGACGAATGAACCTGGTTTCTTCAATAGCCGGCCGGGTATCCAGTACCTCTTGGTTATAGATACCATCCTTCATATAGGCATTGATTGTGAAATAACCGACTCCGAAGGAAGTCAGATTCTGAAAGAAGTGAGTTCCCTGACTAGGATCCACACGATAATTAGTCAGCCCCGCCTCCACAATGACACGTGCGGCCGAAATATGGGGCCATTTCACAGGAATGCCCAGCCACGAATCGCTGCTTCCCCAGCGTCCCGGACCTACCAATATATAATGTTTCCCTTCATCCAAGAATTTACGGTTCATCTTTTCTATTTCATAAGCAATGGTCGGATTATTGGAAGCAGTATAACCATCTGTTTTCACATAAATCACATCCTGAATGTCCTCCATAATGCCATGTCCCAGTGAATTATTACTCTTTAAAAGAACATCCTTATCCTTAATAAGGTTCAAATCCTCCTCAAGATTGGCTTTCACATCGACCATCGGACGAATCTGCAATAAATAGAAAGTACCATTCTTCTTTTGCTGGTTCAATGTCACAGCAAACTCTATCTCAACAGGACGCCTCATCTCACTTTGCCCGTATTCCTGTACCAATTGCAAAATACGAGGCAAAGGAAATACATCATGTTGCAACACATTGGCAAATGTTATCACCTTCCGGCCTCCCGGATAAATTCCGTCACGGATAATCATATCATACGGATCATACGTGGAAGCAATGAAAGTTAAGGCTCCATCATTATCAGCTTCTTTCACCGGAAGCTTCAACAAATTAAAACCGTCATCCAAAGAAAAGTTATGCCCCGTATTCTTCAAATCAAGCGCATAAAACTGAGTCTGCGTCTCACGAAGAGCAATTTCCATCTCACTGGTCTGCAACACTTGGTTAGGATGATAAGGACACACCCTCAGAGTCAGCCCTCCGTCTACAATATATTTACCCAGCCCCAAAGCAAGACTCACAGTTCCCTCTTCGGCTTTTTCATCTCCTATGGGGTAGTAGTTGAGCGAACGTGCCACCCCCGAAATAGAAGGATAAAAACGGTCACCATACTGTGTACCGACCACCTGTTGCAAAATAACAGCCATCTTCTCCTGGTCTATCACATTGCTGGTTGCCTGCATATACGCCTTGCTGTCTCTGAAGAAAACAGAAGCATACACCCCTTTTATGGCATCGCTCAACATACGGAGCATCTCATATTTATCATCTAAATAAGGAATCATATAAGTAGAATATATTCCAGCAAAAGGCTGATAATGAGAATCTTCAAGCAAGCTAGAGGAACGGATGGCTATAGGCGATTTCACCACATCAAAGAAAGCAAAGAAATCTTCCACCAGACGGTCGGGCAACTTGGCACGAAGAAAAGCCTTCAATATCGTGTCATCATCCGCATCACTCAATGCTACTTGATATAGGCTGTTGGTATCCATGAATTCATCAAAGATATCTGTACAAAGCACCACCGTTTTAGGAATGACTACCGTCGCATTTTCAAACTCATCAAATTCCACGTGACGCTTTACCATATTGTCTATAAAAGCCAAACCACGTCCTTTCCCCCCCAATGACCCCTCACCGATACGGGCAAAATTAGAATAACGGTCAAAACGATCACGTTGGAACACAGCCACCACACCTTGATTCTTCATCTTACGATACTTCACAATAGCCTCAAAGATTATACGGCGATGAGCATCAATATCCTGCAAAGAATCCCAAGTTATCTGCTTTAAAAACTCGGCAGGTGGAAACATGGCACGAGAATACAGCCAGCGGGATACGTGATTACGACTGATATGGTAAAGAAGAGATTCTTTAGGAATAGCAAAAATAACATTCTGTAATTCCTTCAAATTATGAACACGGGCCACTTCTTCCAATGTATCGGGATTACGGAAAATGAAATCCCCGAAACCAAAATCATCAGACACAATTTCACGCAAGTCTATATTCATCTTCTTGGAATTCTTATCCACAAAGCTAGCACCATACCGGGAAGCATACACCTTGTTATCTACCTCGGCCGACTGTAAAATAAGAGGAACAAACGGATCCCTGGAACGTATCTCCGCCAGCAATTTAATACCTGCCATTGGATCCACCACACCACCACGTGGGTAACGTGCATCCGTAATCACACCTAATACATTATTCTGATATTTATTATATAAATCCATCGCCTCCTCGTAAGTACGTGCCAATACAATTTTGGGACGTCCCCGCATACGCAATGTACGCTGGTGAGCATTCAAAGCCTCTGTGGCAAATTCCTGACTTTGCTTCAACACAAATTTATATAAGTTAGGCAACACGGAAGAATAGAACCGGATGGAATCTTCCACCAATAAAATCATCTGCACTCCCACCTCTTTAATATCATGTTCCAAATTCATCTTATCTTCTATCAGCTTGATGATAGATACTAACAGGTCCGTATTCCCCAACCAGCAAAACACATATTCAAAAATGCTCAGATCCTCATGCTCCATACGTGCCGTAATACCATGCGAGAACGGGGTCAGTACCACCAGCGGAATATGAGGGTATTGTTCTTTTATGCTGCGTGCAATTTCAAATGTATCACTGTTATCAGATCCGGGCATACAAATCACCAAATCAAATGTAGTATTCTCCAATTGCTTCCAGGCAGCCTCCTCAGTAGAAACTTGTGTAAAACGCGGCGGATAGCGAAGACTGAGGTTCATATATTCATTAAATATCTTCTCATCTATACGCCCGTCATCCTCCAACATAAAAGCATCATACGGATTTGCTACCAAAAGAACATTAAAAATCCGTTTGGTCATGAGGTTTACAAACGAGGTATCCTTGAAATACAACTGATTTAATTTTAACTTGCTGAGCATGGTTATTCGATTTACATGGATAATGTAATAGCAAAATACGTCAATAATATTGTTTTATGCAACTTATTCGCAATAAAAAAGAACTTTTGGGTAGAGTGGTCTTACCACAACGATTAACTTTTTATCACCACCAAACTAAAATTTAGCCCAAAATATTTTGCCAATTCACCAAAAAACATACCTTTGCATCAGAAATGATTTTCATTTTGTCAAAACCTTAAATGCATAATAATTATGGATATTAATCAAATCATGACCTCTCTGGAGGCAAAACACCCTGGTGAATCAGAGTACTTGCAGGCTGTAAAAGAAGTCCTGCTTTCTATTGAGGATATATACAATCAACATCCGGAATTTGAGAAAGCGTCCTTGATTGAGAGATTGGTGGAACCCGACCGTATCTTTACATTTAAGGTGCCTTGGGTAGATGATAAAGGAAAAGTACAGGTAAACTTAGGTTACCGCGTTCAATTCAATAATGCAATCGGTCCGTACAAAGGCGGTATCCGTTTCCATGCTTCTGTAAACCTCTCCATTCTGAAATTCTTAGGATTTGAGCAAACATTCAAAAATGCACTGACCACATTGCCTATGGGCGGTGGTAAAGGTGGCTCCGATTTCTCACCACGTGGTAAGAGCGATGCTGAGATCATGCGTTTCTGCCAAGCATTCATGCTTGAATTGTGGCGCCACGTAGGTCCTGATATGGATGTTCCTGCCGGTGACATCGGTGTAGGTGGCCGTGAAGTAGGATATATGTTCGGTATGTATAAAAAGTTAACCCGTGAATTTACAGGTACCTTCACTGGTAAAGGCTTGGAATTTGGCGGTTCGTTAATTCGGCCTGAAGCAACCGGTTTTGGTGGTCTTTACTTCGTAAACCAAATGCTGAAAGCAAAAGGAATTGATATTAAAGGTAAAACGGTAGCTGTTTCCGGTTTCGGTAATGTAGCTTGGGGTGCCGTGACTAAAGCAACTGAATTAGGCGCAAAAGTAGTCACGATCTCCGGACCCGACGGCTATATTTATGATCCGGACGGTGTAAGTGGCGATAAAATTGATTATATGTTGGAATTACGTGCGTCAGGCAATGATATCGTAGCTCCATACGCAGAGAAATATCCAAACTCAACATTCGTTGCCGGACGTCGTCCGTGGGAAGTTAAAGTAGATATTGCACTTCCGTGTGCAACTCAAAACGAATTAAATGGCGAAGATGCTTGTAATTTAATAAAAAATTCCGTTCTTTGCATTGGAGAAATTTCTAATATGGGTTGTACTCCGGAAGCAATTGATGCGTTTATTGAAAACAAACTAATGTATGCACCAGGTAAAGCCGTAAATGCCGGAGGTGTAGCTACCTCAGGTTTGGAAATGAGTCAAAATGCGATGCATATGAGTTGGAGTGCACAAGAAGTAGATGATAAGTTACATCAAATTATGTATGGTATTCATGAACAATGTGTGAAATATGGTACTGAACCTGATGGATATATCAACTATGTAAAAGGAGCAAATATTGCAGGCTTTATGAAAGTAGCTCATGCCATGATGGCCCAAGGAATTGTTTAAAAGCATTCTATTAGCATAAAAATATCTCGTTTAGTTGTATTTGTATTTTGTATTGTAGCTTGCGCTGCCCGCCTGTGAAGGTATGGCAGCGTTTTTTTATGGTATATCCAATCTTTTTTATACATTTGTAGCTTCAAGTAAACGTATGTAAAATTTAAGTTATGGAAATATTACAACTAGATGGCCTTGAACCTCAATTATTTAATTTAATTGGACCATTGGCTATGAATCCTAAAGTCCTGAGGGCAAATAACAATTATCCCTTTAAAACGACCGAACGTTTTCAATGGTACATTGCTGTCGAAGATAGTGACGTAACCGGTTTTGTCCCTGTAGAGCAGAAAAGTGGCGGTTATGTTATTAACAACTACTATGTCCATAACGATGATCAGGAAGTGTTAGCTGGATTGTTGGAAGCAGTAAAGCCTAAAAACAATTTGTATGCAATTGTTCAAACCAAACACGAAGCAATTTTTTCCAACTGTGGTTTTCAAACCGAACACCGCTGGACTAATTATATTAAAATGATTTACAACACGAACAAAAATGAATAATAAAAGAACTAAAGGGGAAAATGTTTATCAACTCGTTCAAAAGAGGCTCAAATTCTTATTCAACGAATTTGATAATATCTATGTTTCTTTTTCTGGAGGAAAAGATAGTGGTGTCTTGCTCAATTTATGTATCCAATATATCAGAGAGCATAATCTGGACAGGAAAATCGGAGTATACCACATGGACTATGAAGCACAGTATCAAATGACCACAGAGTATGTGGAACAAACGTTCAGAGAAAATCAGGATATATTGGAAATCTACCATGTCTGTGTCCCTTTCAAAGTAGTGACTTGTGCTTCTATGTTCCAAACTTATTGGCGCCCTTGGGACGAAAGCATGCACGCCCACTGGGTAAGGCCTATGCCTAAAAACTGTTATAAGAAAGAAGATTTCCCATTCTACAATGAGGAAATGTGGGACTACACCTTCCAAACTTCATTCGCCTCGTGGTACCATAAAAAGCATGATGCAGTACGCACTTGCTGCCTGGTTGGCATCCGAACTCAAGAGAGCCTAGACCGATGGAGAACTATTCACGGTAACAATCGTCTGAACAGCTATCACAACCTGATGTGGACCCGCAGACTAGGATACGATTTATACAATGCCTACCCTATCTATGACTGGACTACCGAAGATATATGGACAGCATACGCCCGTTTCAAATGGCCATTCAACCAAATGTACGAGCTTTATTATAAAGCCGGAGTACCTTTGGACAGACAACGTGTAGCCAGTCCGTTCCTCAGCACAGCACAGGAAACCTTGAAATTGTACAAAGCCATCGATCCCAATACTTGGGGGAGAATGTTAGGCCGAGTAAACGGAGTAAACTTTACCGGAATCTATGGTGGAACCCGTGCCATGGGATGGCAAAACATCAAATTACCAGAAGGCTACACATGGAAAGAGTATATGTACTTCCTGTTAGATACGTTACCCGAAGAAACCAAACAGTCTTATTTGGAAAAACTAAGAGTAAGCCGGGAATTCTGGAAATACAAGGGAGGATGCCTAGATTTATCAACTATACGCAAGCTAACTGATTTGGGCATAAAATTCTACGTACAAAAGAAAACAAACTACAAGACAGACAAACTTCCTGTTCAAATGGATTATCTAGACGATATAGACATCGCAGAGTTCAAAGAAATCCCCACTTATAAACGTATGTGTATTTGCATTCTGAAAAATGACCATGTATGTAAATATATGGGATTTGCCCTAACTAAAAAAGAAAAGTTAAGAAGAGACAGAGTGATGCAGAAATATAAAAACATTATCAGATGAAAGAAGAATTCGAAAGTCCTGTGTATCACGTGCACAGAGTACCGGTGGAAAAGGTACGTGCCAACAGTTATAATCCAAACCACGTAGCTGCTCCTGAAATGAAGTTGCTGGAATTAAGCATTTGGGAAGATGGCTATACTATGCCTTGTGTATGTTATTATATTCCCGATGAAGATATATATGAACTGGTAGACGGGTATCATCGTTATTGTGTGCTTAAAACTTCAAAACGTGTGTTCGAACGAGAAAAAGGTTTACTTCCCGTGGTCGTTATAGAAAAAGACCTTTCAAACAGAATGGCAAGCACTATCCGCCACAACCGCGCCCGCGGCACTCACAGCATTGAATTGATGGTAGATATCGTGGCAGAACTGACCAAAGCCGGAATGAGTGACGAATGGATAAAAAAGAATATTGGTATGGATGCCGACGAACTTTTACGACTCAAACAGATATCCGGCTTAATGGAACTCTTTGCTGACAGGGAATTCACAATACCTGAACCATAAAGCAATTTTCATTAATACATTATTCAGTTGAAATATAACTCATTAATAATAGGATTGTCGGTCCTAGCTTTGCAAAGCTGCACCGACAATCTTGTTTATACAGGGGCCGATATCGAGGTAGTACTCACAGGCAATACATACAAAGCAGCTTTCACAGAAAGCTCCCCTGTTTCCACTTTTAACTCCGGCAATCAAATCCTGCTGAATGCTTCCGGCAGTCTTCAAATAGACAACAGAATTCTGACTTATATGGACAACCAATGGAAAGCAGAAAATGAATTTAGCTGGAGTGACATAACAGGAAAAACAAATATTACGGCGCTATATCCTGTCTATCCTGATTTGGACTATATCCAAGAAAATCTTTATAAAAACAATTCGTTGGAAGACATACTGTATGTCAAGGATGAATTTCCAGCCGGAAATTCCATCCATTTACAGTTCAAACATTTATTTTCTCTTCTGACACTGTATTTGGACAGAGATTTACAGACCAATCTTCAGAAAATAGAAATAACATGTCCTGCTGTTTCCTCTATTATCCCAAAATCCGCTGAAATAGTTCCAGCGGATAATGAAACATATACGACTACTATTGCCCAAGTTTCTCCTTCCGGAAATTATTCGTTTATAGTCCCTCCTGTCAAAAACATGGTCATCGCCATAAATATGGTGACGAATGGAAAGAAATATACAACACAACTAGAAACAAAGTCTTTTACTGGTAACAAAGAATATACTTATCACTTAAAGACATCTGAAAAAACTCCGGGAATTATTACTGCCGAAGATTGGATTGCGTTCAGCCAACTTATTAATAGCAATACATTTACCCAATACAAAGGAAAAACATTGGACGATTTCGGAGAAACGATGAATGGAATAACCATTTATTATTTATTGAATGACATTGATTTTAAAGATGTGGATTGTACTGAGTTAAAGCAAATAGGATATGCCCAAACAAACTATTACTTTTCCCAAATCTTTGACGGACAAAATCACACCCTTTACAATATACCTATCAATTCCAGCAATGGCACCACAGGTGTATTCGGAGCTGTCAATATCACCGGCATAGTTAAAAATCTTCATATCGAATCCAGCAAAGTATCTATCACATCAAAAAGCAAGAGCACAGCAGAAGGTACAAGTATTTTAGTCGGACGCAATAAAGGCAAAATACTAAATTGTTTCGTTAAAGAGTGCCAAATTACAGCCAATCCAACCAAAACGAACCAATCAGCCAATACAGGAGGCATAGCAGGAACTTCAACAGGGGAAATCACCAATTGCTATGTTACCAACACCCAAATCGTTTATGACGCAGATTCAAAAATAAAAGCAGAACCAGCCGGCGGAATAGCAGGTTCCATCCAAACTCAAGGTTTGATAACAAACTGCTACTCTGCCAACAACATAATAAAGAACAGAGAAAGTTACAATGGTGGAATATGCGGAAAGGCTTTGGATGGAGCGCACATTGAAAATTGTTATGTCTATAACATAGATCTAATTACGACCAAAGGATTATTTGCAGGTATAGCTGCCAACTCTTTCTTCATCCACAACTACTATGATAATGCAAAAATAATCTTTATCGGAAAAAATGACAATGGGAATCAGTTGTCTAAAAATGCCCAATACACAGGTACTTTTATGAATAAGGAAAACATTCCTATCTACCAGCTTCTCAACCAATGGATAAATGAAACCGCTCCTACCCTTTATCCCGGTTACCTCTTTACCCGATGGACTGATGGAGGAGAAAATCTTCCTGCCGTTTTCATTTCAGAAACACAAAAAAGTAAGTGAACTTCGCGAGACAAGTAAGTCCACTTGCTTTGCCATTTAAGCCCACTTACTTTGCTCACGAAGTTCACTTACTTTTTCAAAGATTCTATACAAATTAAAAGCCGCTTTCTCATTTCACAGAAAAAACGGCTTTCATATAAAATTATAGTCTGTTCTTATTAAAGAGCACCTACTTCATGCAAAGCAGCATTAGTCTTGCGAACAGCAGCAGCACTTGCAGCAAATTTAGCTTTTTCTTCTTCGTTCAAAGGCAATTCAACGATCTTTTCAATACCGTTCTTACCCAAGATTACAGGCACACCACAGCAAATATCTGATTCCCCATATTCACCTTCCAAATAAACTGAACAAGGAACCATCTTACCTTGGTTGTGGATAATAGATTCAACAACAAATGCACCAGCTGCACCCGGAGCATACCATGCAGAAGTACCCAACAACTTAGTCAAAGTAGCACCGCCTACCATAGTAGCAGAAGCAACTTCCTGCAATTTTTCTTCAGACAAGAAGTTAGAAACAGGCATACCTTTGTAAGTAGCAAAACGAGTCAAAGGAATCATAGTAGTATCACCGTGACCACCGATAACCATACCTTCCACTTCATTAGCGTTGCAACCCAAAGCTTGAGACAAGAAATATTTGAAACGTGAACTATCCAAAGCACCACCCATACCGATGATTCTATTCTTAGGCAAGCCCAAAGCTTTCAATGACAAATAAGTCATGGTATCCATCGGGTTAGAGATAACTACGATGATAGCATTAGGAGAATACTTTAAGATATTCTGAGCAACTGACTTAACGATGCCTGCATTAACACCAATCAGTTCTTCACGGGTCATACCCGGCTTACGGGGAATACCTGAAGTGATAACCACAACGTCAGAGTTAGCTGTTTTTTCATAATCGTTAGTGCAACCTACAATGTTTGTGTCGAAGCCCAACAACTGAGCAGTCTGCATCATATCCATTGCCTTACCTTCTGATACGCCTTCTTTAACGTCCAGCATTACTACTTCGTCTGCTACTTCGTTAAAAGCAAGAACATTTGCACATGTAGCACCTACGTTACCTGCGCCTACTACGGTTACTTTTGACATAATCTCTATATTTTGTTTAAAGTTGATAATAAAATCGCCTTCTTAAAAGCACCGCAAAGTTACAATGATATTCCGAATTAAAGAAAAATTTCCATAATATTTTTCGAGCAGTCTACATAAATTATTGTACTTTTGTCCAAAATTCAATGTAACACTATGGATAAGAGCAAAAAACTGATTATTGTCATTATTCTGCTGGTTGTGATTATCGGCGGAGTTTCTTTTTATGCTTTTCATCAAGCAAAAGAAAATAAAGAAATGAGCGAACTCTTCGCTGTGGAAAAACTGGAAATGGAAAACGAATATACAACTTTCGCCACCCAATATGATGAACTTCAGATACAGATAAACAATGATTCCTTGCGCGAAAAGCTGGAGAGTGAGAAGCTGAAAACACAGCGGCTGCTAGAAGAATTACGACAAGTAAAGACCAGTAACGCAGCTGAAATCATGCGTTTGAAGAAAGAACTGAAAACAGTGCGTGCCGTACTACGCACCTATGTTATCCAAATAGATTCACTGAACAAACTCAACCAAGCACTAGCTGAAGAAAATCAAGAAGTGAAACAAAAATATACGCAGGCAACCCGCCAAATCAATAATTTATCTCAAGAGAAAAAAAATCTGAATGAAAAGGTCACCTTGGCAGCTCAATTGGATGCCACAGCAATTAGTGTAGAGCCTAGAAACAAACGCGGTAAAACAGCCAAGAAGGTAAAAGATGTAAAAAAGATAGCTATCTCGTTCACCATTGTCAAGAATATTACTGCCAAAACAGGTGAACGTACTTTATATATACGTATTGCCAAACCGGACAATGACATACTAACCAAAAACCCTTCAAACACATTCCCATACGAAAACCGTAGTTTGGTTTATTCCATCAAGAAATACATAGAATACACCGGAGAAGAACAAAATGTAACCGTATATTGGGATGTAGAAGAATATTTGCCTGCCGGAACTTATCATGTTTATATCTTCGCTGATGGAACCATGATAGGACAACAAGCTTTCAGCATGAAATAACAAGGAACATTCTCCCCCAAATATATTTAATTAAAAAAATCAGCCGGTTGAAAACGAACCGGCTGTTTTTTCTCCACACAAACAAAAGCAGTGAACATACAGATTGCAGAATTATAAAAATATTTTAAAATAACATCTAGAATATGGCTTTCTTAAAGATTTGTCTTATTTTTGTTGCATAAACAACTTAAAAACAACAAAACAAGAACACTATAATGAAAAAGATTGCAGCTTTTATCCTATTTATCGGTGTTTTAGATAGTATTTCAGCCCAAAGCACACTCACCTTAGATAGTTGTCGTGCTTTAGCATTATCCAACAATAAAGAGTTGCGCATTTCAGCTGAAAAGATTACAGCTGCACATTATGAAAAGAAAGCGGCTTTTACCAATTATCTTCCTAAGATTGCAGCTATAGGAACGTATATGCGCACTCAGAAAGAAATCTCTTTATTAAGTGACGAACAAAAGGGAGTTATCAGTCAGATAGGGACTACCGCCCAAGGCTCTATACAGGAAACTTTCCAACAACTGGCAGCTTCCAATCCCGAACTCGCACAAATACTGCAACCACTTGCTCCCCTCATCCCAGGTATTGGAAATGCACTGAACAAGGTCGGACAAGGTTTGGTAGATGCGCTGCGCACCGACACACGCAATATGTATGCAGGAGCTGTAACCCTTACCCAACCCATCTTCATGGGAGGAAAAATTGTTGCCTACAATAAAATCACCCAATACGCAGAACAGCTGGCCGAATCACAGCACGCCACCGGTATGCAGGATATCATTTTGAATACAGACCAAGCTTACTGGCAAGTCATCTCACTGATAAACAAGAAAAAACTAGCCCAAAGCTATCTGCAACTGGTCAGCCAACTGGACAGTGATGTAGATAAAATGATAACCGAAGGTGTCGCCACCAAAGCCGACGGACTAAGTGTAAAAGTAAAAGTGAATGAAGCCGAAATGAAGCTCACACAAGTAGACAACGGATTAAGCCTATCTAAAATGGTACTATGCCAATTATGCGGTCTGCCTTTAAATGATGAAATACGTTTAGCAGATGAAGACGTAGAAAGCTTAACTCTCCCTGAATATCATGTAGGTGATAATGTAGCCACCGCTTTGGCAAATCGCGAAGAATTACGAAGTTTGGATCTAGCTAATAAAATTTATGACCAAAAAGTCAATATCACCCGCGCGGAATTTCTTCCTACAGTGGCTCTGACCGCCAACTACATGGTAACCAATCCCTCATTGGTAAACGGCTTTGAACGCAAATTCCGTGGCATGTGGGCTGTTGGCGCTATGGTACAAATTCCAATATGGAACTGGGGCGAAGGAATGTATAAGGTAAAAGCTGCCAAAGCGGAAGCAAACATTGCCCGCTATCAACTGGCAGATGCAAAAGAAAAGGTAGAATTGCAGGTAAGCCAAGCCAGCTATAAAGTAAATGAAGCAGCCAAACGCCTGAGCATGGCCGAAAAAAATCTGGAAAAAGCAGACGAGAATCTGCGCTATGCCAAACTGGGATTCATGGAAGGAGTCATTCCCACCAGTAATGTATTGGAAGCGCAAACCGCTTGGTTATCTGCCCAATCAGACAAAATAGACGCTCAGATTGATGTAAAACTGACTGAAGTCTATTTGCGCAAGTCAATGGGAGTGCTTAAATAAAAATTAAAGATTAAAAACGAAAAGATATGGCAGAAAGATCACAACACAGCAATATTTTGCTGGCATTTATTTCACTGACAGCAGTCATCGTTATTGTATCGCTGATAGGTTTCTTCACATTGGGAAAAGGCCCGGAAATCATTCAGGGACAAGCAGAAGCTGACGAATATCGGGTTTCCAGCAAAGTACCGGGACGCATTCTGGAATTTCGTGTGAAAGAAGGAGACAAAGTAAAAGCCGGTGACACACTGGCTATCCTTGAAGCCCCCGATGTAAAAGCCAAACTTTCTCAAGCACAAGCTGCCGAACAAGCAGCACAAGCCTTGAATGAAAAAGCACAACGAGGTACCCGCCAAGAGCAACTGCAAGCTGCCTACGAAATATGGCAGAAAGCTAAAGCCGGAGTAGAAATTGCTGAAAAGTCATACAACCGTGTCAACCGACTCTTTGAAGAAGGCGTAATGTCCGCGCAAAAACGTGATGAAGCCAAAGCACAATTTGATGCCATGAGTGCTACAGAAAAAGCTGCACGCTCCCAATACGAAATGGCAAAGAACGGTGCACAACGTGAAGACAAAGCCGCAGCCGCAGCCCAAGTAGAACGTGCCAAAGGTGCTGTAGCCGAAGTTTCTTCCTACATAGACGAAACGATACTGACCGCGTCTGCTGATGGAGAAGTAACCGAAATCTTTCCCAAAGCAGGCGAACTGGTAGGTACCGGTGCCCCCATTATGAACGTGGCCCGCTTGAATGACATGTGGGTAACATTCAATGTACGCGAAGATTTCCTAAAAGACTTTACCGTAGGAAATGAGATTAACGCATTTATTCCTGCCTTTGACAAAGAAATAAAATTCAAGATTACTTATATGAAAGATCTGGGTACATATGCCGCCTGGAAAGCAACCAAGACTACGGGGCAATTCGACCTGAAGACCTTCGAGGTAAAAGCTGTTCCTGTAGAGAGAACAGACGGATTGCGTCCGGGAATGAGTGCCATCATCGAGAAATAACAAACAATGAACAATACTGTCCATAACCGTATATTCCGCATAGCCCGGCGTGAAGTGTTCCGCATCGCCACAAGACCGCTATATCTGTTCTGCATGATCATAGCTCCCTTGTTCTGTTACCTCTTCTTTACTACATTAATGTGGAACGGACTCCCTACGGATATGCCGGCAGGTGTGGTCGATTTGGACAACACAGCTACCACACGCAGCATCATCCGTAATCTGGACGCTTTTCAGCAGACTAAAATCATAGCGCATTACCCCAGTTTCGCAGATGCCCGCAAAGCCATGCAGCAAGGGAAAATCTATGCTTTCTACTATATTCCAAAAGGAACTACCGACAAGGCATTAGCAAGCCGCCAACCCAAGGTTTCTTTTTATACCAACTATTCCTATCTGGTAGCTGGTTCATTACTCTATAAAGACCAGCGCACCATGTCCGAGCTGGCGGGTGGAGCCATCAGCCGTGCCACCTTATATGCCAAAGGAGCTACAGAAGACCAAGCCATGGCGTTCCTGCAGCCCATAGTCATCGACTCCCATGTATTAAACAACCCATGGCTCAACTATTCAGTATATTTGAGTAACACTATCATACCAGGTATTCTGATGCTGCTTATCTTTATGACCACCGTCTATACCATTGGAAGTGAAATGAAAACCAACACCCAAAAAGAATGGATGGGCATGGCAGGCAATTCCATCACCGTAGCTCTGACCGGCAAATTGCTGCCTCAGACTTTAGTTTTCTTTGTCATGGGCACCTTCTATAATGTTTATCTATACGGTTTCCTGCACTATCCCTGTAATAGCGGTATACTGCCCATGCTGTTTGCCGGTCTGTTATTAGTACTGGCTTCACAGGCTTTCGGAGTATTTCTGTTCGGATTGTTTACAACAGTCCGCTTGGCACTGAGCACTGCCTCCCTATGGGGAGTGATTTCTTTCTCCATATCGGGTATGAGTTTTCCAGTTATGGCAATGAATCCTGTGTTACAGGCACTGGCCAATCTATTCCCGTTACGCCACTACTTCCTGATTTATGTAGATTTGGCGCTTAACGGATATCCGCTGATTTACGCATGGCATTCAATAGTCGCGTTGATGTTATTCATGCTGTTGCCTTTCTTTATACTGAAAAGACTGCGCACAGTACTATTACATTATGTATATATTCCCTAAAACGGCAAGCAGTTATGAGAGCATATAAACTCAAAGATATCATCTCACAAGGAACTAAAGACCTTTTCTACATCTGGTGGCAAGAGCTGAAAGCAGTTGTGAAGGATCAGGGTGTACTTATCTTCTTCATTCTGGTACCACTAGGCTATCCGCTTCTCTATACCTTTATATATACCAATGAAACAGTGCGTGAAGTTCCTGCTGCTGTAGTAGATAATAACCGTTCCAGCCTCAGCCGTGAATACCTGCGTCTGGTAGATGCAGGTGCCGACTTGGAAATAGTATCTCATTGCAGTGATATGGAAGAAGCAAAAACTTTATTGAAAAACGGCAAAGTGTATGGCATCATCTATATTCCTGAAAGCTTCAGCCGCGACATTACTAAAGGAGTTCAAACCCATGTTACCATCTACTGTGACATGAGCGGTATGCTATACTACAAAGCCATGCTGACAGCCAACACCAATGCCTCGCTGATGATGAACAAACAGATAAAGATAGAACGCTCCGGCAACACAACCATCCGACAAGATGAAGTGAGCACGTCTCCCATAGCGTATGAGGATATTTCCATTTTCAATCCGCAGAACGGTTTTGCCAGCTTCCTGATACCCGCCGTACTGATATTGATTATCCAACAAACTTTACTGCTAGGAGTAGGTCTATCTGCCGGAACTGCTCGTGAGAACAACCGTTTTCGAGACCTTATCCCCATGAGCCGCCATTATCATGGCACGCTGCGCATTGTTTTAGGCAAATCACTGACTTACCTTATGATATATGCTGTCATGGCTACCTATATGCTCTGCCTTGTTCCCAAAATGTTCAGCCTGGTACAAATAGCTCAAGCCGGAACCCTAGCGGCATTCATGTTTCCTTACATACTGGCATGCATTTTTTTCGCGATGACTTGTTCTATCTTTATTCACCATCGGGAAGCCTGTATGATGATCTACGTATTTACCTCAGTGCCGTTACTATTTATCTCAGGTATCTCGTGGCCAGGTACTGCCATTCCTAAATTCTGGGAGGTGATTTCATGGCTGTTCCCTTCCACTTTCGGCATCAACGGTTTTGTACGCATTAACAATATGGGTGCCACACTGACCGATGTACTGACAGAGTACCGGATATTGTGGATACAAACAGGCGTTTATTTCCTTACCACCTGCATCGTATACCGTCGTCAGATCACCTTAAGCCGCAGACATGTATACGAAAGATTAAAAGAGATTAAGAAAAGACGCAAAACAAATATCGTCTGAATTTGTTTATAAATTAAAAACCAAATGAATTATTTAGGATGAAAAAACTTTTTATTCTGGCATGCGTATGCCTACTGATTACTTCATGTAACAGTAACCCCAAAAACACTAACGATTCTGCAACCTCCACCGAAACAACGGATATGCACAATGCAGAAAATTCATTGGATTATGACGGTACTTACACCGGAACCTTTCCAGCTGCCGACTGTCCGGGTATCAACATGACCCTGACTATTAAAAAAGACAAGACTTTTGAGTTGATATCAGAATACATTGACCGGCAGGATGCTACTTTCAAAGAATATGGAACTTACTCCGTTGAAGGTAATATTATGACTTTAATTAATGGAGAGGATAAGCAATATTATAAAGTCGGTGAGAATACCCTGACCGCTCTCAATCAAGACAAACAGGCAATAACAGGAGAGTTAGCAGACCATTATATCCTACACAAAAAATAAACTTTACTTCATCTGTCATTTTCATGCCAAAGTGAAGAGTCCGCTTCAATCTATCACAGCTGGATTCTTCACTTTGTTCTTTTATTTGTCCACAATCTGTATTCACACTAATTAACTTCCATTCCTTTTGTTTATTACGAAAATTTCGTAGATTTGCGAAAACATCGTAATCAATTCATTTTCTTATGGAAAAGCTAACGATACAAGAAGAAGAAGTGATGCTTCATATTTGGAGCATGGGAGAATGTTTCGTGAAAGACATAGTTGCTAAATTTCCCGAACCTAAACCACCTTACACTACGGTAGCGTCTATAGTGACCAACCTGAAAAGAAAAGGTTATGTTACAGCCAAGCGCTTCGGTAACACCTATCAATACACCCCTGTAGTGAAACAAAGTGAATACAAACGCACATTTGTAAGTGGTGTGGTCCGAAACTATTTTGCCGACTCGTATAAGGAAATGGTATCTTTCTTCGCTAAAGAGCAAAAAATCTCCGCAACCGACTTGAAAGACATTATTGACCTGATAGAAAAAGAAGAAGATAAATAACCTTGCTAAATTCATAAATATTATGATAACTACAGCTCCCGAACTCATTTACATGCTGAAAGTAAATATAGGCATCGCCTTATTCTATGCTTTCTATAAGCTGTTCTGCTGTCGCGACACTTTCTTCCAATGGCGTCGTATCGCACTGCTGAGTTTTCTTGCACTCTCTTTTCTTTATCCGCTAATGGATATGCAAGCATGGGTGAAAGAACAACCTGCCATCAATGAACTGGCAGATTACTACACACTGATGATGCTAACAGAAACAAATACTTCCACTGCCACAGTAGTCACAACTCCTGTTGCTATTCCCACACCCGGCCTGCTTGATATAATAAAGTTCATCTATTGGATTGGAATCCTTTTATTATCCGCACGATTTATGATCCAACTAAGTAGTATTTTCCACCTTGTCTTAAAAAGCAAGAGTATAAATGTAGACCAAATATCCATACGCAGTCTATCAGAACCTGCCAATCCATTCTCTTTCTGGCAATGGATTTTCGTCTATCTGCCCGAACTGAAAGAAGATGAAAAACAAGAAATCCTGACGCACGAACAGACCCACGTCCGCCAATGGCATTCCATAGATGTCATTATCAGTGAAATAGTAAATATCATTTGCTGGATGAATCCTTTTGCATGGCTAATGAAAACAGAGATCAGACTCAATCTAGAATACCTTGCCGATCATAAAGTAATGGAATCCGGCACAAATAAGAAAGCATATCAATATCACCTTTTGGGATTAGCCAACCAGAACAGACAAACCGGTTTATATAATAATTTCAACTTATCACACTTAAAAAACAGAATTAAAATGATGAACAAAAAAAGAACCCGCACCACAGGGCATATCAAATATGCCTTGTTTGCACCGCTGACTGCTGCTCTACTCTTGGTCAGCAACATTGAAACCGTGGCACGGACAGCCGAAAGGTTAATCTATTCCACGGAAGAAAGCACCCCACGCCCCGAAAGGGAAGAAGTGGCATCTTTCGTCAACACAGTACAAGGTCTAGTGACTTTCACTATTACCGTAACCAATAGTGAAGGTAAGCCTCAACCTAATGTTACTCTGCAAATCAAACCGAGTGATGAAGTGAAAACTTTCAAAACCAATGCAGAAGGAAAAGCTACCATAGAAGTGGATATGACGACTCCCAAGTATGTTTCCCTAGACGTTTCCTCTCCTAAAAGTTCCAAACATCAATCACTTCTACTTTCAGCAAACAAACCAAATGTTACTGCCATCTTTGATACTGATGATGATATTGCCGCTTACATCAAAGCCGGCAAACAAATACGGGTCAAGTTACAAATATCTAATAATGATAACCAACAACTGGCAGGAGCAGAACTTATTTCTTCTTCAACAAATGCCAAAGCCACGACAAACGCTCATGGAGAAGCTCAGTTAACAGTAGGAGTAGGCGAAACCATTGCCATTAACCATAAAGGTTATCAGGAAGGAAAATTCACGGTAAAAGAACTCTGTCCCATCAAAGATATGGAAAATCCGGAACTAGTAAGATTACTTCTTGTCGGAGAAGATCCCGTATACCAGATAGCAGACAATATGCCTGAATTCCCCGGAGGTATGGCAGCTTGCTTACAACATTTGGCACGAAACATAAAATATCCCACAACAGCTCAAAAGGAGGGAACGCAAGGTAAAGTAATCGTACAGATGGTTATTGAAAAAGATGGTTCGGTAGATCATGTAAGCATTGTACGCAGCATTAGCCCCGAACTAGATGCTGAAGCAGCACGAGTTGTAAAATCCATGCCGAAATGGAAACCGGCAACTGTAAAAGACAAAACAGTACGTTGCAGATATACCGTTCCTGTAACTTTCAAACTGCAATAAAGAGTATAAAAACAGAAAAGAGGCTGTTTCGAACAGCCTCTTTTCATCCCAAAAACATATTTCAAATTATTTCTTCATTTCCACAATGTGCGTCGGCGCTTGCTCCGCATTACGCTTCTCAGTCTGCTTCACAACATTTTCAGCCAACTCTATGAATGCACGTCCGGTAATGCTGTTCTCATTCAAAGCAGCGGGAGTACCCTTATCACCATTCTCACAAATACTCTGTACAATAGGGATTTGTCCCAACAAAGGCACATTCATTTCTTCCGCCAATTGCTTGGCTCCTTCTTTTCCAAAGATAAAATATTTATTTTCAGGAAGTTCGGCAGGAGTAAACCATGACATATTCTCCACCAGTCCCAAAATAGGTACATTTACTTTGTCATTGGTGTACATATTGATTCCTTTGCGTGCATCAGCCAAAGCTACCTGTTGGGGGGTGCTGACAATAACAGCTCCTGTAATAGCCAAAGTCTGCACCAAAGTAAGATGAATATCACTAGTACCCGGAGGAGTATCAAGAATAAAATAATCCAACTCGCCCCAGTCCGCATCTCCGATTAATTGCTTCAATGCATTACTAGCCATACCACCACGCCATAAAGTTGCTTGATCAGGATCAACAAAGAAACCAATGGAAAGCAATTTGATACCATATTTTTCAATCGGAATAATCAAATCACGACCATCAATCTGTTCGGCATAGGGACGAGCATCTTCCACTTGAAACATTTTAGGTACAGAAGGACCGAAAATATCAGCATCCAACAACCCGACTTTATAGCCCAATTTAGCCAGAGCCACTGCCAGATTAGCCGCCACAGTAGACTTTCCTACCCCACCCTTTCCGGATGAAACAGCAATCACATTTTTAACAAACGGGAGTAGCTTGCCCGGTTCGGGACGCGCCGCTTGGCGGCTCTCTGTCGCAATAGTTACCTGTACATCAGGTGAAACATAAGTATGAATAGCTGTTTCGGCAGCCTTTATCATAGATTTCATAAACGGATCGGTCGGTTTCTCAAAAATCAACGAAAAGCTTACCGACATGCCGTCAATGCGAAGATTATCGGCAACCATCTCCGCTTCCACCAAATTCTTTCCCGTTCCAGGATAACGCACTGTTGCCAAAGCGTCCAAAATCAATTTCGGATATAAAGTCATCATTCTGTTATTATTTACTTGTTTTCAATCCGCTTCGTTTACTGCGGTTGTAACTGCGATACTCATCCAATTCTATTTCCACATCGGGTTCATGCAACTCCTTCTCATGCGGCAGACGGAACTTCATATATTTTATATTCAAACCACGATCCAACCATTGTTGTTCATAATAGGTACGGATGCCTAGTATGTCATCCACCAAACCGGAATGATACAAATCTTCGGTCATAAACTCTACCGGCAATTTGTTTTCCTCTACCATATAGCGGGTGTAAGTAAACATAAAATTACTGTCGGTCTTCAAGTGAATTAGCCCATCCGGCTTCAAAAACTTGCGATAACGTTCCATAAAGTATGTGGAAGTAAGACGTTTAGTCACTTTCTTCATCTGTGGATCAGAGAAAGTCAGCCATATCTCACTCACCTCGCTCGGAGCAAAAAAACGATCGATGATTTCGATATTGGTACGCAAAAAAGCCACATTCTTCATGCCATTTTTCAGCGCTTCCGTCGCACCGGTCCACATACGGGCCCCTTTTATATCTACACCGATAAAGTTTTTATCGGAATACATACCTCCCAGCCCTACGGTATATTCACCTCGTCCACATCCCAGTTCCAGAACTATCGGATTATCGTTCTTAAAAAAGTCACGGTTCCAATTCCCCTTCATATCGAACGTAACGTTATCGGCCACCGAATAAGGGTATTCAAACACGTGCGGATACTCCCGCATATCAGCAAATTTCTCCAGTTTTCCTTTTCCCATGAAAATTAGTCTATCATTATTTGTTTCCACAGGCAAAGGTAGGAATATCCTGTGAAAGAGAAAAAAAATAGACCTGCAATTCACTTGCAGGTCTATTTTTCTTCTCTTTCTATTTTCTATATTATTCAGAAATTGCCTCAACGGACTCTCCCAATTCTTTCTTCAAATCTTCATAGAAGGCAGCATGTGATGCTTCTACATAGGGAGCCAAGAACAAGAAACCGATACCCAAAGTAAAACAGCACAAAATAGCCCAACCAATGAAGCTCAAATCCAACAAGAACATCTTCATCTTATGACCGGACATCATCGCCATACTTTTCTCTATGGCAGCATTGTACTGCAACTCCGGATAATCTTTCAGAATAAAGAGCGTCATGGCATATGAATAGGACTTCATGATGCCCGGAATGACAAGCAGCAACGTCCACAGGAATGTATAGACTGTAGTCAGTAGCATTGTACCCAATATCCGTCCGTAGTCTTTAAACCCGTCGAAAAGACGGGCAAAATCCAGCTTTATTCCACGAATCACATCCAAAAAAAGGACAGTATAGCCGAATCCCAAGGGTAGGAGCAACAAAGCAATGAGACTAAAGGAGGACGAAGCCACCGACTCCATAATACGATAGGGCAGCGTAGGGGTATTCATCACCAGTCCATAAACCAAGGTAATAACCGCACCCAATCCCCAATTACCGGTCAACGCATCGATTGCCCGATTCTTCAATTCTGAATTTGTTTTCATAAGAATCTATTTTTCTATTAGTCTAAAACTGTCACCCAATTATGTGTATCAGGTTCATCACCATACTGGATAGCACGCAGTTTGTTATACAGTTTTGTACAAACAGGACCCGGCTTTCCATCTTTAGAGATAATGTACGATTTCTTGTTCTCCAAATCATCAATACGCTGGATAGGACTGATAACAGCCGCCGTACCGCAAGCCCCTGCTTCCTCGAAGGTTTCCAGTTCTTCTTCAGGAACCGGACGACATTCCACCTTTATACCCAAATCCTCGGCCAGCTGCATCAAACTCTTATTCGTTATAGAAGGCAGAATAGAAGATGATTTTGGTGTAATGTAAGTATTATTTTTAATGCCGAAGAAATTAGCCGCACCACACTCGTCAATGTACTTCTTTTCTTTGGCGTCTAGATAGAATTCGCACGAATATCCCAAATCATGGGCTTTCTTATTGGCACGCAGGCTGGCAGCATAGTTGCCGCCCACCTTAAAGCGTCCGGTTCCATAAGGTGCGGCACGGTCGAACTCACGGATAATAACATAAGGATTAGTAGAAAAACCACCTTTGAAATAAGGACCTACCGGAGTTACGAATACCACAAACAGATATTCATTGGCAGGGTGAACCCCCACCTGAGCACCTGTACCAATCAGTAACGGACGAATATAAAGAGCCGCACCACTTTCGTATGGAGGAATGAAACGCTCGTTGGCTTTCACCACCTTCTTTATAGCGGCCACAAACTTTTCTGTAGGAAGTTCCGGCATCAGAATACCGTCACAAGTACTTTGCAAACGTTCCGCATTGGCTTCAGGACGGAAAATACGGATTTTACCGTCTTTTCCACGATAAGCCTTCAACCCTTCAAACGCTTCTTGCCCATAGTGCAGACAAGTGGCGGCCATGTGAATATTCAACGTTTCTTCCGAACAAAGTTCCAACTCTCCCCATGCACCGTCACGATAGTAGCAACGTACATTATAGTCTGTCTTCATATAGCCGAAGGACAGATTTGCCCAATCAATCTCTTTCATAGTGTATCTTAATTATGTTATTATTTACGAATGAGAGCAAAATTACGTTTTATATTTGCAAATTCCAATCAAAACAGCTTTTTTATTTATAGCTTTTATAATTTGCCAATATGTCAATGTGCTAAGGTACAAATATGCCATGCAGAATATAGCGCAGCCAATTGGCACATTAGCATATTGTCACATTGAAACATTATTATCCAACATTTTCTTTATCTCCTCATCGGCTTTATAAAGTTTATCCCGGCAAAACTTGATTAATTCCTGTGCCTCTTTCAGGTTCACACCTAAACTGTCTATGTCCAACTCATTACTGTCTATGCGTGATACGATTTCTTCCAGACGTTTCATAGCCTGTTCATAGGTTTGTTTCTTTGCTGCCATACTTCGTTTTATTTTTTAGTTACTATACTCTTTATTTCTCCTTTGGCAAAACGGGTGGTAAGTTCATCACCCGGCTGCAATACAGAAGCATCGATCACCGCCTTGCCATTTTTCAGCGTGATACTATATCCCCTTTTCAACAAATTTTCGGGAGATGCCGCCTTCAATTCCTGCTCCAAAAGTTGGAGCCGATGCTTTTCCTTTACCAGACGACGCTGTGAAACGATGCCCAACCGAGTTTCCATCATTTTTAAACAATGGGTTTCTTTTGTCAGACGGGATTGCAGGCCTACTTCCAAATATTTCATGATTCGTTCCTGGCGATAATGTTCCTCTTTCAGCCTCATCCGCGTCTGCATGGGAATACGTTCTACCATCCGGTTCAACCGGGTATTTTCCCGTTCCATACGGGTAGAGATAGTATGAAGTACAGCCGATGCATAATCTTCAAGAACCTTGGCAGTTTCATGCAAATGATTTATAAGATACTCGGCAGCAGCAGTAGGTGTCTTGACACGAGTATGAGAAACAAAGTCCAACACCGTATCGTCACGCTCATGCCCTATACCGGTTATAATAGGTATAGGAAACTGGGCACAATTAGCAGCCAACTCATATGTATCGAACCCCGAAAGGTCGGACGTGGCGCCTCCGCCACGGATAATAACCACGACATCCCAATCATCACGACAGGCATGGATAGCATCCAATGCAGTAATGACAGATTGTTCTACCCGTTCCCCCTGCATAATAGCAGGAAACAAATGCGGATAAAAAACAAAACCGTAGGGATTCTGTTCCAGTTGATTACAAAAATCCCCATACCCGGCAGCCGTAGCCGAGGAAATAACGGCTATGCGTTGCGCCAGCAAAGGAATCTCTAGTTCCTTATTCAAAGTCAGCACACCTTCTTCTTCCAATTGCTTCAAGATTTCGCGACGGCGACGCGCCATATCCCCCAATGTATAAGTAGGATCTATATCCTGCACAGTAAGCGAGTAACCATACAATTCATGAAACTCCACAGCCACTTTCACCATCACTTTAATACCTGCAACAAAAGCCTGCCCGGTTTCCTCTTCAAAATAAGGCTTCAGCAGACGGTAGACATTGCTCCAAATAGTCCCCCTTGCCTTAGCTATCAGATTATTCCCCCGTGGCTCTTTCTGTACAAATTCCAAATAGCAATGACCGGAATAATTGGAACGTACATCACTCAGCTCTGCCTGAACCCAATAAGTATCGGGCAGACAAGCATGAATGCTGCGCTTAACCAACGCATTCAGTTCATATAAAGAAAGAGGATGTTCTTCCATTATTTTTTCTTCTCTAATTCTATTTGACAAGCTTTCCAGATATCAGGCACACCATAACCGTAAATATTATCCGGATACTCTTTACGGTCTCCTGCATTCCGCACTGCCTCCACCACCTGCTTGGCAGTAAGCCAGGGACAAGCCTGCCAGAAACAGGCTACCAACCCGCACAATGTAGGCGATGCGAAAGAAGTACCATTGGCATGAGAAACCGTTCCATCATTACCCGCTACGGCCGAAGCAACTCCCACCGCCATCACATCCGGTTTTACACGGCCATCTGTAGTATTTCCTACAGAAGAGAAATCAGCATTAACCAGATTCCGGTATGCCGCCCCCACTGTAATAACATTTTCCGCATCTCCCGGAGGTGTGATTTTTTTCCATGTGCCACGCCCCGAATTTCCGGCACTGCATACCAACACCAATCCTTTATCGGCAGCCAAAGAAGCGGAATGAGACATCAATGAATAATGCCCGTCCAAATCACGGTACCGGTAATTCATGGTCGTATCATCAAACTCATAATATCCCAATGAAGTATTAACCACATCCACTCCCACACTATCGGCAAATTCCAAAGCTTCCGCCCAATAATCCTCTTCCACTGGCTGTTCCGTATCATCATCCTCACTACGGAGAAGCCAATACGAAGCTTCAGGAGCTGTGCCGACCAATACATTCGGCTTATTGGCAGCCATACAAGATAACACTTTCATGCCATGATAGTTCTCGGCATAAATATCCGAGTGAGAATTTACAAAATCGCGTGTTCCCAACAAGTCCATTCCCTTGAAAACACTGATCTCATCAGCATTATAAAAACCGGCATCAATGACCGCTATTTGCATCCCCTTCCCACGAAAACCTGCAGCGTGAAGACTGTCCCCATGATGAACAGCAATCTGCCGCCACGCATCCCCATAATAGTTATTACTCTTTGTCACCTTATTGGTCACCTCTTTTTTACGGTCGGCATTGCGGGCAGGGATACTGTCGGGAGCTGTCCACACTTTCCGGACAGCTGCCACAAAAGGCAATGCCGCCACTTTATCAATAACCGATGTGTCGGATACCTGCACCACCACTGTATTGTTCCACTTACTTTTGGATACAGGACATACTCCTTTTCCGACCAGCATATCTATATAGCTCTGACATACAGGAAGATCTGTAGAATCAACGGGCAATCTCTGCCTCATGCGACGCTCCAAAGCACGTTCGGACAAATAAGCCGAAGGATTGTCCAATGTATAGGTTGTTTCTGCCTTATCGCGAAAGTTTACACGATACTTATACGTTTTTACTTGTGCCGGCATTTGTAAGGTGCATGCCAATAGCAAGCAGCCCACTATTCCTTTTTGACTATTCATTAATTCTATTCCGTTTATTTTTTAGATGCAAAGATAAACAAACTTTTCCCTCACACTCATTTTTTGTGTACCTTTGCAGCCAAATTCAGTTTAAACAGGTAAAAAGACAGAAAATAAAGTATGGCAAAAACAGGAACCCCCACAGAATTGGGAACACAACCAATCGGAAAATTACTTTTACAATATGCAATTCCCGCCATTATCGCTATGACGGCATCTTCCCTATACAATATGGTAGACAGCATCTTCATCGGTCACGGTGTAGGTCCTTTGGCTATTTCAGGACTGGCTATTACCTTCCCACTGATGAATCTGGCGGCTGCATTCGGTTCACTGGTCGGTGTGGGTGCCTCCACATTAGTTTCCGTAAAATTAGGACAGAAAGATTATGCCACCGCCCAAAATATTTTGGGCAATGTAGTTACGCTGAACTTTATTATAGGTATAGGATTCAGTATATTAACCTTGCTTTTCCTCGATCCTATTCTCTACTTCTTCGGAGCAAGCCCGGATACCATCTCCTATGCACGAGACTACATGGTCATTATCCTGCTGGGCAATGTTATAACCCATATGTATTTGGGACTGAATGCCTTACTACGCGCTTCGGGGCATCCACAAAAAGCAATGATAGCCACCATCACCACAGTAATTATCAATACCATCCTTGACCCTATTTTTATCTATCTATTCCATTGGGGTATTCAGGGAGCCGCCATTGCCACCATTCTGGCTCAAATCATCGCACTGGTGTGGCAATTCAAAACCTTCACAAACAAGAACGAATTGCTCCATCTCCACCGAGGCATTTACAAACTGCGCGGTACAATTGTAAAAAACACCATCGCTATCGGTATGTCTCCGTTCCTGATGAATCTGGCAGCATGCTTCATTGTAATTTTCATTAACAAAGGTTTGAAAGAATATGATGGCGATCTGGCCATTGGCGCATTTGGTATTGTAAACCGAATTGTTTTCCTATTCGTCATGATCGTGATGGGGCTGAATCAAGGTATGCAACCCATAGCCGGTTATAATTTTGGCGCCCAACAATATCATCGTGTAAACCAAGTATTAAAACTTACCATTTATGGTGCCACCACCGTTACAACAACCGGTTTTCTAGTAGGTGAACTGATGCCCGAATTGGCCGTATCCGCTTTTACCACTCATGAGGGACTGATACAGCTATCAGCTACCGGTTTACGCATTGTGGTCATATTTTTTCCCATTATCGGGTTTCAGATGGTAACGTCCAATTTTTTTCAAAGTATCGGCATGGCCGGTAAAGCCATCTTCCTATCATTAACCCGGCAGTTATTATTCTTGCTCCCCTGCATCATCCTGCTCCCTCTTTTCTGGGGATCGGCAGGAATTTGGTGGAGTATGCCAATATCAGACTTGGCGGCAAGTATTGTCGCAGGAGTCATGCTTTACCGCCAGTTCAAGATTTTTAATACCCACGGTAACAAATTAAAAGTTGAAAATTAAGAATTAAAAATTAGTTTCCTTATATTTGTCCACATAATCAATAGACAACGACTATGAACGAGCATTATGTTATCAACCTAGGACGCCAACTAGGCAGCGGAGGAAAAGAGATAGGCGAAAAACTGGCTCAAGAGTTTGGTATCGCCTTTTACGATAAAGAATTAATCAAGCTAGCTTCAGAAGAGAGCGGCCTGTGCAAGGAATTCTTTGAAAAAGCAGATGAAAAAGCTTCTCAAAGCATCATCGGCGGTCTATTCGGAACACGTTTTCCTTTTATCAGCGACGGAGCCATTCCCTATGGCAGTTGTCTGAGCAATGACGCTTTGTTCAAAATACAAAGCGATGTAATACGTGAACTGGCAGAAAAACAATCGTGTCTGTTTGTCGGCCGATGTGCCGACTACATTTTGCGTGACCATCCCCGTTGCGTCAATATATTCGTTTCTGCTTCCAAAGAAGCACGCATAGAAAGATTGATGCATATCCATCATATTTCTACAGAAGCCGCTGAGGAATTGATGGAAAAAGCAGATAAAAAACGGTCAGCTTACTATAATTATTATAGTTACAAAACGTGGGGAGCTGCCGAAACTTATCACTTATGTATTGATTCGTCCGTATTGGGGATTGACGGAACAGTACAATTCATCAAACAGTTTGTAAAATTAAAGTTAGGATTTTAACTACTTTTAAAATGGTATACCGGCAATTCAAAGGGTTACCTCAACTGTAATGAAGGGATATGTCTGATTTTTTTAATTCTATATTTCAAATAATTCAGACACATTCCTTTATATTATCCCATGGCAGGATAAATCAAAAAATATCAACCTTCAAACTTTTCCTATAAAATCAACAAATTCATTCACTTACGCAACATATCCTATAAGATTCCTATCACCAATAATATAGAAATGATTACTATGAGCAGCTTCAAACATGCAGGGCTAATAATTAGCATAATTACCAGTCTGATATCCTGTACACACAATAAGAACTACACCACAACCTTCCAACCCGAATTGGCAAAAGCAGAAGCAATAATGTACAGATATCCCCGACAGCGCACTGCATATATTACAGGGCATACAACCTGACAATCCTTCTGACAATGAACAATATGCCACATGGGCATTATTGATGACACAAGCTCAATATAAAAACCAAATTGAACAATCCGATTCTTTAATAAATATCGCTTATTCTTATTTCATTAATCAAGATAATGCACAAAGAAAGGCATTGGCGCTATATTATAAAGGTATCTTGTGCCATGAAAGTCATCATGCCGAAGATGCATTGTCATTTTATCTAGAAGCAACAGCTGAAATAGAGAAAACAAATGATTATCAATTAGGCTTTCTTATCAATTCAGAGATAGGGCTAATGTATCTATATCGAAAACTAAATGATTATGCTATGGAATATTTTGAAAAAGCACATCATAATGCCGAATTATCCAACAACCAAACATACATAGCTTTCTCTTTCATCTATATCGCTAGAGCATTTTCACAGAAAAAACAATATAATAAAGCGATAGAATATTATGAAAAAGCCATAAAAATAGGACAAGTGAATAACTATCCTACCATATTGGCAAGCGCCATGAACGAAACCAGTTTTTTATTTCTTAAAACAGGAGAAAATAAAAAGGCTCTTCAGTATGCAAAAGATTGTATTAAAATAAAAAAGACTGATCAAAGGATATTTTCATTGGGAGATACTTATCGCTATTTAAAAATGTACGATTCTGCATATTTTTACCTAAACCAAGCTTGCCTGTCACCTAATATCCATACAGCCCGTAGCGCCTATCAAGCACTATTTTATATTAGTCAAGAAGAAAAAGATTACAAAAAGGCAGTAGAGTACAGTAATAAACTATGGTTCTATCAAGATTCAATAGGTAAAACTGATCGCAATAAAGCATTAATAGAGATGCAAGAAAAATATGATCAGCAAAAAATAATTAATGAAAATAATCTGTCACAAATAAAGAAAGACCGGATCATACGCAATGTGCTCATCGCCTTAATCATTTTGTCTTTCATCATAGCAATAACAAACTATCTATACCAACGAAAAATAGTCTCTCAAAAACAAGAGATATTGGAGAAAGAAGAAAAAATTCGTTATTTCACTATGAAAATACATGAAAATGAGACATTGATAAACCGCAACAAAATGCGGATAGAAGAACTTACGATCCAAATGGAAGGAAGCCAAGAGATAAAAGAACAATGGAAAGAACAAAATAAAATACGACAAGAAATACAACAACAGAATGAAATGCTGAAACTGGAGAACAATAAACTGCAAAATCATATAAGCAATTATGCCCAATCATTAAAAGAAAAGTCGAAAGAACTGGAAGCAATGGAACATCTATCAGAGGAAAACCAGTATCTACATAAACGCGAGGCTTTTTTATGTAACCAACTCATTAATCAGACAGAATTATTCAATAAACTAAAAACAACAAAGTATATAGACGACCAACTATGGCAAGAAATAAAAGAAAAAATAGATTTATTATTCGATAACTATACTAAAAGACTATACCATCAAATACCTTCCTTAACAGATGGTGATATACAAATATGCTGTTTGATAAAACTACGATTCAGCAACGGTGACATCGCCAACATGTTAGCCATCTCGCCCACATCTGTGTCCAAAAGGAAGTTAAGATTAAAAGAACGCATCGTACAAGAAATAGGTTCATTAGGCGAAAATCAAAGCCTTGATTTATGGCTTATGGAATACTAAAAATAAACAATTGTCTATATCACCTCCCTATAAAAAAAGGTAATAAGCTAGTTATTAACTTATTACCTTTTTTCATTTGTCCACATGATAACTGCACGTTTTTAAAATTTATCCTCTAACTTTGCCTCAAACAAAACAATTAAAACATAAAATTATGAAGTTAAAAAGTATAAAGAAAAGGATATGGAGTATAGTTATTATCATAACTACATTAATAGGTATTTTGCCTGCACAGGCCAATACAACAGAAACTCCTGTTAAAGATGTAGAATTGGATGGCAGATGGGATGATCCTATTAGAAGTGCGACTACCAATTGCCCCATAACTGTATTTACCGATGGCTATCTCCTTACTGTCAAGAACGTATCACCCGACCGTGATATGACCATCCGCATTACAGATATGGCAAAAGGGAGCGTCGTTTATGAAAATAATATTCCTGAAGTACAGAGCGCTTACATCACAATTTCTATTGCAAATTTCCCTGCAGGAGAATATAAACTAGAAATAACAGGTACACCTTCCGGACATTTAACGGGATATTTCACTCAAGAGTGACAGACCTGTTTTCATAACCCGACTAAAATATACCTAAACCGCTAACTTGATTCATTAGAAATTGGAACTTTCATGTTCCAATTTCTATGAATATAATTTGTCCAAAAAGTTCATTAAACAAATCCATATTAGCGCAATAATATATGCTGAATTTCCTTCTTGACATAACACCAGACAAAAGCCAGCTATTGATAACCATCAAATTAGCAGGGATATTGCGGGAAAAGAAACAAGAGGTATACTATACCTATACCTCAAACCCTGCTTTTACGCCTGTACTATATAATAAAGGAATAAGCAACTGCGTACTTTATCCAGATGATTTCCGTTGGTTAAAGCCCGACCTAACGCTTCTAGATTGTCGGCATGCAGCACATGCCTCCCTTTATCGGCAGCTAGCCATTGACTATATTTTCATAGCCATGCAGTTGCCGAACCAAAAAAACATACAGGACAAAGATATTTCTGTACTTTATCTGCCACCCACTCCCTACCTGTCATCTGATTCCGGACCACGTGTGGAATCGTTGGCAAAGAGATTGCAGGATATAAAAAAAGACAAAGGAAGAAATATTATTGTCGGATTATTGGGAAAAGGAAATAAAAATTCAAAGATACTAGAAGATTTTTATAGAGTTATAAAAAGAAGTTCCATCAGAAATCCCCGGTACCAATTCATATTATTAACCGACATACAAAATGTATATCAATCGTTTGAATTGCCCGGCAACATGGAATTATTCCGCACGCTGAACCTTAACACCATATTGCCATTATGCGATTTGGCTTTGACCGACTCATATTCTGATGTATGGCTGGATTGTACCTTTGCTCAAATACCGGTACTGAGATATTCGCCTAAAAATATGATAAACATAACTCCGATGAAATTGGAGCAACAAATAGAATATGCATTACAAAATAAAATAACACTAACACAAAAAGCGAAAGAGTTATGCGATTTCTTTGAACGTAAAAATCGGGAAATAAACAAAATAGCCGATATGTTAATAGAAAGAGCAGAACGTAACAGATATAACTCATGCGGACACCCGGCCGCACATTTATTAAAGTAATTCAGCGTTCATACCTACTTCCACGTCCAAATGAACGTTAATCGCTCCAATGAATTTCTTTTTTAAGTGATTGCGGCCGCTCCATGAGTTTCCTCTTATAAAACAAACCGGGTTATGACAGAATACGAACTTGATAAAATAAAGAAATCATTTGTCCGTTCCAATGCCAAGTGCCCTGTAGAGGTAGCTTGCCTGCTCACTGTCATAAAATATTACAACGGAAAAGAAACGGACATACATACATTGACCGAATGGTGCAAAATAAATGGAAAGCTTACCTTGGCAGGAATGAAACAAGGGGCTATATATTCCGGCATGAAAGCCGAAATATGTTTGCAAAACATTCATCAATTAACACAAAGAAAACTTCCCATCATCCTTTTCACTCTCAATGATTTCAATGTACCGGGATATGTAGTCTGTTACGGCATCCATGAATCCCGATTCATTATCTGGGAACCGGAATTCGGACTCATGCAATATTGGGCGGACGAAATGAAAACATTATGGATAAAAGGAATAGCCCTGACCCTCTTTCCCACACAAAATTTTATGAATTCGGCAAATCTCCATCTAAAATGGTGGGAAATATATAGCTGGAGCAAACTATGGAAAAGAAAGGTAGAACATTGGTACGAATATATATGGTTAAACGTACCTTTATTCCGCCAAATGGTATATAAGCTGGGTAAGAACAAATGAGATGTGAAAAGTAGGCACTCATAATCTTTCCTTCTCACTCTCTCCGGCACCACTACCCTTATATTTATTACGCGTAGCATTAAATTTATAGCGTACCGTCAGCATCACTTTCCTACTATCATAATTATTAATTTGCAAAGAAGATGCCCGGTTATAATACATACGGTTTCCAGACTTCATACCATGGAACAAATCCGTACCACTCAGTTTCACAGACATCCTATCCCCCCAAAAGAACTTTGTAACCCCGGCATCCACATAAAAAATATTCTTGGTTTCCGAGCAATTCTCCATATCGCCTTTACTTTGATAATTCATTTCCACCGAAGCCATCCAGCCGTGATTAAAATTAAACGTATTATTAAAAGCCCCCGTAAACATCGGTTTGTTCATCTTCAGCAATCCATCGGTAGTCTCCAGATCCAGCCATTGTTTCTGTACTCCCCAATTCAATTGCGGCGACCAGATTCCAAACTTAGGCGCCAATGACAAGAATGCCGAAACAGACTTCAAGCTATGGAGATTTTTGAAAGAAATAAGCGTTACCGCCGGATTATACTCCATTTGTTCCCCCCAGTAAATGATTGCATTTCTTCTGTCATTATAATCCATACTGAACTGCATAAACTTCCATGCCCCCATCAAAGAAACGTTATGCACCACCTCATGTTCCAATAACGGATTGCCGGACTGAAGCGTGAACCTATTGGCATACGTCACATTATTGCTCAACTGCTGGTAGGACGGACGACGCGTCTTCGCCGCATAACTAAGCTGCAACTGCACTCCGCCTATTTCAGAACCCAATGAAACACTCGGAAAGAAATTACTGAAATTCCGGCTTTGTCCTTCCATATATTTCCCATCCTCATAATAATCAAAGTTCACCCACTCATAACGTCCCCCCACGGAGAGTTGCCCTATGGGGGTATTGCGGCTATACTCTAAAAACGGACTGATATTCTGCTCTTTCAGTTCACTGAATGAAGTCGGCACATAACCTTCCGGATTCACATAATCATCCTGCCGCTCCGTATGACTGTATTCAGCCCCTATCATGACATTTCCTCCAAGCAGCGGACGGCTCAGCACCAGTTTGGCAGCAAAGAGTTCACTTCTCAATGTATTGGTAGAAGTGACAACCCTATCTTCCTTATTGCTGCTTTCTTCACGTTGTATCGTATTGTCTCCGTTTTTGTCAAACAGATAATCCGCATTAAAATCAATCTCCGTTTTTCCCGCCATCCCCTTATAATAAACATTTACCGAATGCGAGGGATTATAATACGCAGTGGCATTGATATCATTCGCCAGATAGTCATAATGCGTGCCATCGGCATATACATCCGAATTAAATATAGTGTGATAGCGGGCATCCGGATTGGCTTTCAATGTATATTTTACTCCAATTGAATTATTTTCATCGAATGCATAGTTCACACCTGCGATATTGGTAAATGCCTGTTGATTCGTTTTTGCGAACTGATAATTGTCCTGATGCCAAAGCGTATCAACATGCACATCTTGAGTAAACCGGCTTTCGTCAAACCCTTCACTTTTTCTATAATACACGGTGCCGAACACATCCAATTTATCACGCCGGTAATTCCAGTTCAACTGTTCCACGAAACCGGCATACTCCCACTGATTATAACCGGAACGCACATCAAATCCAAATCCTTCCCCTTTTATGGGGCGGGTAGTAATCTTCACCACTGCTTTCACAGACGCATCATATCTTGCACCGGGGCTGGTAATCAGTTCTACATTCTTAATATCTTCTGACTTCAGCTGGTCCAGTTCCGACAAATCACGCAGCAATCTCCCATTCACATAGATTATCGGGCTCCCTTTTCCAAATACCTCATACACATCATTTTTCTTCTGAAGTCCCGGTATATGCTTCAACACATCCTCCGCCGTACCCATTATGCTAAGCACTGTTCCTTGTACATGGGTCTGCAACCCTTCGGAAGTAAGTTTATATGACGGGCGATTCCCCTTTACCACGACTTCCCCCAACAGATTAACATCTTCATGCATCACAATCGTTACCGGAAATTGAGCATAGGCTTTTGTCACCGGAATAAAGCCAAGACAAGAAATTCTGAGTATATTGTTACCGCTTGTTTGGTCTATGCTGAAAATTCCTTGTTCATTGCTAATTGTACCTTGCACAAAAGATGAATCTTTGGAAGATAGCAATACCACATTAGCAAAACTGACAGGATTTCCTTTTTCATCAACTAATAAGCCGGAAACACTCTGTGCGTCAATAACAATAGAATTTAATAATAATCCGAGCAATAAAATCAGTGTCCTCATAGCATTTTCTTTTTACGATTATTTATCCGGCATATTTCCTATCTTATTCATCTTGCAATACCAGTTTCACGATCCACATTATTCATTAACTTTTCCTCTGTCTTATGTTTTAGTCCAGAATTAAAATTCCAAGAGAATGTCAGCACCACCATGTTTGCATTATTTTTGATGTAAGTCCAACTCTTTTTCTGCACCCGTTCACTCATCAGTTTCCAACCGGCACTCCAACCAGCAGGAGTAAAAGGATACAGCACTCCAATACCGGCACTCATATTTTTCCATTTATAAGAACATTGTATAACAGAATTTTTTTCTCCATAATCTATTGATTCTCCGTACAGTGAATTATATCGGTTTCCTATAGACCCATATAAAGAAAAATTCTTATAGTTCAAAGAAGCGTCTCCACCAACATACCAAGCTGTATAGTGATGTAAATAAGAATTTCCTTTGCTCTCAAAACTGTTGAACCCACCATACAAACTAATAGATAATAAATCCGGTATCACATTTATATTAGTATAAAGTCTTCCATTCCATTGAGTAAAGCGTTTCTGATTGTCTATTCCATACTCAATAATATAGCTCCCGTCCGGTTGAGATACACACTCTATCTGTTCCATGATAGGATTTTTGCTAATGCGATGTCCTCCACTTAGCTGGAAACTTACTCTCTTGTTCCCCCATGATAATTGCAGACGATTAATGTATGAACGATAAGGCTTCAAATTCCGGTTTCCTCTGTTTACCTCCAAATCCGTTGTTTGCTGGCGAATATCACTCAATGCTGACAGGCTGGGGACAGAAGGTGAGCAAGTGAAATTATATCGCAGACTTGCCCCTTTAAAAACAGGATAAGAAAGTGACAACATAGGACGAAACATATAGAAAGTAAACCCTTCCTCCGATTCATCAAAATCCTGACGAGATGCACCTATACCCAATGAATAATTTAATTTCGCCCATTTCCCTTGCGCCTGTACGTAACCGTAAAGACTTGAATTATGCATTTCCGCAGATTCATTTACATCACCTGTATAACGATTATGGGTATATGCCTGCATATATTTAATCCCACCTGTCAAAGTTATTTTATCAAATGTTTTTTGATAGATGCCCTCACCAATTAATGAATATCTGGAGCCGTCCGTACCATAATCATAAGAAGACACAGGCGCACCGGCCTCACTATGTGCTTCACTATATTCACGTTCATAATCAGAGCCTATATAAGTCCCTACCACATTTAAGGCAAGAAACTGGTCGTGAGGCAAAAACTTTTTATAATATAAATCAAGTGAAGGAGAATGATAATTATATTCGGAACGTGTGTAATTATATAAATCCTTCTGCTCCGTTTCTTTTATCAATTGTCCATAATCTCCATGAGGTGAATTATAAATATTTTCCGTAAAGACAGCATTAAATATATACTTTTCTGGTTTTGTAAGATTATAACTTGCCTCAATCGAATGGTCTTGGTAACTGAAAGGAGTGGAGATACCAATCAGTTCACGCCGACGTTCCTTTGCTTCGGTAAAAGAAAACATTTGCTCTTCATCCACCTTTCGGTCATCATAATCCCGATAACTTAAATAATAATTCAGCCCGAATTGTGACAATTTATGAGTTGCACGAATATACACATTATCATCCCCAAACCCGGTAGTCACAGCATTTGTAAAGCTAACACCCCCGGATATGCCCGACTCTGCCCGACGGACTATATAGTTAATCACAGCCTCAACTTCAGTATCTGCATAACGCACTCCTGGATTATCAATATACTCCACTCTTAAGACTTCGTCCGGTCTTAATGCTTGTACCTGAGCTGTGCTTGCTACAATATCATTAATGCGCAGCTGCACACTTCCTCCGCTGACCGTAGTAATTTTTCGTTCAATACTATTCACTTTCAATCCCGCCAGTTGCATGTGGCTCAACAATTCATACCCCGAAGTAGATGATTTTACCTGTTTGTCGGTAGGCAAAATTATCTGTCGGTCTACCCGTTTCATCACATTCGATGCTTTTACAGTAACCCCTTGCAGCATTATTGCCTCATCAGCAAGTTGGATAGTACCTATATCCAACGGGCGGCTCAAATTATCCAGTCTGATTACTTGGGTGATGTAGCCCACAAAAGAGATTTGAAGCAAGTAATTGTCTGCTTCCAGCTTACTTATGACAAACTTACCTTTCTCATCTGAAGTACATCCGGTGACAAATGTAGAATCAACGCGCTGCAATGTGATATTGGCATAAGAAACAGGCTGTCCTTTGACATCTGATACCTTACCGGAAATTCCTGCTTCTCCCTGAGCATACAGAGTTAAAAAGCTACCTAGAATAAAGGTTATGCAAACAAGTATTTTCATATATCTAAAATTATAATTTAATTACAATATTTTTTCTTCAAACAACCAAGATATTGGCATAGTTTATTCTATCCGCATAGCATGATATTCCACTAAATTCATTATAATTTGTATTAACAGACAAATTAAACCCTTCTTTTTTCAATTAAAAAAAATTCTCATCAAGATATCTTTTAACTATTTCATCATTACTTTCATTCTGATATGTTTGCCATATTCTTTGAGATAGTCCCAGCCACAAAAGAGGAATCTTTAGAAGATAACAATACCACATTAGCAAAACTGACAGGATTTCCTTTTTCATCAACTAATGAGCCGGAAACACTCTGTGCATTAACAATAATCACTTGTAACACTAATCCGAGTAGTAAAATCAATTTCCTCATGTTCTATACTTTTTATTTTTTTGAAATTATCACAAACGTCTTAGCTCATCATTTGCCGCTCCTGTCCCTTTATACTTGCTCTTTGTTGTATTAAACTTATAGCGCAAAGTAATAGAAAATTCACGAGTATCCCATTGATTAGTCTGCTCCCAAATAATACTGCCAAAATATGTTTGCCAATAATTACGTGAACCATGAAAAAGATCGTTCCCTCGAAGTTCCAGACTTAAGGCATCCCTTAAAAATGACTTACGGACAGAGATGTCAACTGTACCATAATTTTTGAACTGATACAAATTCTGATAATTTCCTTTTCCCATAAAAAGCCCATCCAAACTGACAAGAAAATCACCAGGAAGTTCAAATGTATTGTTGAACCTTATTGTAGGACGAGGCTTATTAAACTCTATGCCATCTATTGTCATCCATTGTTTCTTCACGCCGATATTTAGGTTAGGATGCCAAAAGCCAATAGCCGGTGAAATAGAGAAAGAAACATTCAAAGTCGGACGATTATGATAATTGAGGTAAGTCATCATCATTGAATTGCCATTATCTATCGGATCTCCCCAATAAATGATTTCCTTACGCCACTGCTGATAGCTGACAAGTAACTGTAAAAAACGCCATGTACCGACCAATGAAATATCGTGAATGGTGCACGGCTCCAGCAATGGGTTACCACGTTGCATAGTGAAACGGTCTACATAGGTGACATTGTTGCTTAACTGGCTATAAGTAGGTCGTTGCGTTTTAGCAGTATAACTCAACTGTGCCCGGACAGAACCTAGTTTTCTTGAAAAAGAAAGATTAGGAAACCAGTTTCCATACATACGGCTCTGTTCATCCATGTGCACACCATCCTTATAATAATCAAAAGTTACATGCTCATATCTTACACCCAATGAAAGGTTACCTATCGGGAATTGACGGCTGTATTCGGCAAAGCCACTCAATCCATCTTCCTCTACACGACTGATGGTACTTTCCACATATTTCTCCGGATTACGGTACTCGTCATTGCGACGGGTATCCGTATATTCTCCGCCTACCGAAAGATTACCTCCAAACAACGGATAAGAAAGTACCAATTTAGAAGCTAGCAATTTATTTCTGATGTAACTCTGTGTATGCACATCCCGACTTTCTTGCTCTTGACTGACTTCGTGATAAAGACCTTTTCCTGTAGAAGTATTAGTATAATAGTCTGTATTAAAATCAATATTCAAATCTCCCACAGTACCATTATAATAAACATTTAGTTGATGAGTAGGCTTACCGGAAGTAGAAGAATACTCTTGATTTTCCAAGTGGTCATAAAACTGATTGTTGGCTGTAATATCATTAGAGGTAAATACATCCGACTTCGTATTTGGACGGGAAGTAAGAGTATAGCGGAATCCCAGTGAATGTTTATCATTCAGGCTATAATTAGCTCCTATTTCACCTCGTAAAGACTTGTCTACTACAGTTCCATCCAATAGATTCTGATATTTCCATAAAGAATCAGACTCCAAGGTATGTACAATATCATTTTTCATGATATATTCGTTCTTTAAATAACGGAATATACCAAAAATATCAAGTCCATTATGGCGGTAGTTTACATTCAATTGCTCTATCAAGTCTACATTCTGGCTCTGATAGTAACTGGAACGGAGATCGAAGCCGAAACCATCTCCGGCACGCCGGATAGTCTGTATACGGATAACGGCAGTTACAGTTGCATCATAACGTGCACCGGGATTAGTAACAACTTCTACGCTCTTAATATCTTCCGAATTTAGTTGATCCAATTCCGAATCATCACGTACCTGCCGCCCATTGATATAAATAAGAGGTGTTCCTTTGCCAAGTACTTCATAGGAATTCCTCTCTTTTATTACACCCGGTACTTTTCCCAATACATCGCTTGCTGATCCGGCTTTAGAGAGTACACTATTTTGTATATTAGTCACCAGTGCGTCGCCTCTCATGCGAGTAACAGGCATATCAGCTTTTACCACAACTTCAGCCAATATCTGTGTGTCTGAAGCGAGACAGATAATTCCAAGATCTGTACTTCTGTTATCTAATGGACGATAAACAGTAGCATAGCCAATAGATGAGATGCGAAGCACATCCTTTGTTTCTTTGACATTGAGACTAAACGCGCCTTCTTCATTACTGATACTTCCTGCCACGAAAGTAGAATCGGGCAAAGAAAGTAACACTATATTGGCATAAGGGACAGGTTGTTGTTGCTCATCAATTACTTTACCTGTTACCGTAACCTGTGCTTGCAGCTGCACTGCCACCCCCATAAAGAAGTATAAACAAAAAAGTATATTCGCTCTCATATTCTATATTTTTAAAGTTTCAAAAGTACATTATATTACAAAGCTATAGAATAATCAACGGCACATTCTATCGGTTTATTATAGAAGCTATTACCTTGATCATAATTCCTTAGACGACAAGTCATCAGTGAACACTTTTTGTTTAATGTACAAGTAGAACAAGTATCTATATTTTCCAAACTAAATCCTCCTCGGAACATTCTCCATTTATCTCTATTTTCCCAAAGTTCTTTCAAATTTTCTTTTGTAAGATCTCCTACAAGCAATTCTTCATGTCCAAAGCATAAGAGCCTGTTAAAAAATGGCTGAAATCCTTTTCTAACAAAGTTTCCATATCAGTCGGATAGTTTCTTTCTTTAAAGTGACCAAACTTAAAAAAAAAGATATATCAGACTAATTTAATGGAAACAGAGTGGAATATATATAGCAAGAGTGTTGAGTCTGCAAAAAAGAAAGCAGAAATATGATTTACATTAAAGTCAGGATCTAATCTTACTCTGCATTTCATTCTATAAACACAGTTTCCCTACAAGCGCCTCAACTCATCATTGGCCGCCCCTGTACCTTTATACTTGCTCTTTGTTGTATTAAACCTATAGCGCAATGAAATAGAGAACTCGCGCGAGTCATATCTATGATCTTTTGAGAAGGAATATGCTCCACTGCGAAGAAGCGTTTTACTTTTTTGCTGGCGGAACAAATCATCTCCCCTTACCTCTATACTCAAAGCATCATTCAAGAATGATTTTCGCAGTGAAATATCAACATAGCTATTAAAACGATCAAAATATACATTGCGCAAATCCCCCTTACTCCTGAATTGCATATCCAAACTAAGAAGGAAATTTTCTGGCAATGTAAATGAATTAGACAGCACACCCGTAAATCTGGGTTCATTCAATTTTAATTGTTGCCCATCACTATCAATAGTCAGCCATTGTTTAGTTATTCCAAGACTTAAACGGGATTCCCATATACCAATATGAGGCGAAGCCGAAATAAAGGCATTCAGCATAGGCAGACTTTTATTCAAATTAATACTTTTCAGTAAAATGGTATATTCATTCGGATTCAATGGCTCACCCCAATAGATTATAGCATTTTTAGTCTGCTGATAACCTAAGCTGAGTTGCAGAAACTTCCAAGAAGCAATCCAGTTAAGATTATGAGTGATTTCGGACTTCAATGTAGGATTTCCCTGCTGTATGCTGAAACGGTCTATATATAATGAACTATTGCTCAACAGCCTGTATGAAGGACGTTGCGTCTTTACCGTATAACTAATTTGCGTCTTAACCTTTCCAATCCGAGTATTGAAGGAAACATTCGGATAGATATTATCATAGCTACGGCTCTGGTCATCTATATGCAGATCATCTTTATAATAATCAAATTTTATTTGCTCATAGCGTGCACCAAGTATAAAGTCGCCTATGGAAATAGATCTGCTATATTCGGCAAAAGCCGTTATATTCATTTCATTCATCTTGCTGTTGGATGAAGGCACATAATTTTCAACATTCAGATAATTGTCTTTGCGATGGGTATAAGTCCATTCTCCGCCTACTGAAAATTTTCCTTTCCACACAGGATAGGACAACACCAGTTTGGCTGCTGCCAAATTATTTGCCACATCACTTGCAGCATGTACATCCCGGTCCTCCTGCTCTTCACTTTCCTCGCCAGTAATGTCCTCCTGTAAATAACCGCTTTGATAGTAGTCGGCATTGAAGTCTATTTCCAGATTACCCACGCGCCCCGTATAGTAAGCATTCAACTGATGATTTAATTCATTATCTGTTTCTGAGCTTGTAAAATTCTGTAAACGATCAAATACCTTACCGTCTAAACTGACTTTACTAGTTGTATAAAGCTTACTATCATATCTGGGGCTTCCCTGAATAGAGTATTTTATTCCGATAGAATTATTTTCATCAAACATATAGTTCATTCCGATATTTCCTCGCAGCCATTGCTTATTATCATTATATTTCAATTGATTTTCCAAGTCCAGCTGTTTCTTTGAAATTAAAGTCTGATGTACATTGGTGCGTTCACGAAATTCCATCTTATCATATCTGAACATGGCAAACATATCCAGCCCATTATGGCGATAGTTCACATCTGCCTGTTCCACTAAGTCTACATTTTCACTTTGATAATAACTGGAATTTAGATTGAATCCGAATCCATCGCCAGTGCGGCGGATAGTCTGAATGCGCACCACAGCATTTACAGTGGCATCATAGCGCGCACCGGGATTAGTTATCAATTCTACATGCTTAATATCTTCCGAACTGAGTTGCTCCAGCTCAGACTTGTCGCGTACTTCCCTGCCATTGATATAGATAAGAGGCGTTCCTTTGCCGAATACTTCAAAGGAATCTTTATCCTTCAATATACCGGGCACTTTTCCCAGTACATCGTTTGCCGATCCTGCCTTTGCTAATACGCTGTTCTGCACACTTGTTACCAATGCATCGCCTTTCATGCGAGTTACAGGCAAATTGCCTTTCACTACTACTTCACCCAGCAGTTGTGTATCCGAGTGCAACAAGATAGTGCCTATATTCCTGTCCTTACATTCCTTATATGTTGTAGCATAACCTACAGATGAAATGCGTAATATCCCTTTAGATGAATTTTCGGGTATGGTAAATTTTCCATCCTGGTCACTGATAGTTCCATATATAAAAGTAGAATCAGGCAATGATAAACATACGATATTAGCAAATTCTATCGGCTGATTACTTTCATCAACAATTTTTCCAGCTACTGTCTGTGAATATATAGAAGTAGTAGAAACTACCCAAATCAACATAATATAAAGTAACTTTTCCATAATATATAATTTTAATTATTCATTTTCTGAATGAGTAAAGACCATAATTGAGGGTCCTTGCGGATAGATGCAATTATTAATAATATTTGTTCTATACAAAGAAGCGTTATTTTACAAAAGTCTTCATTAGGGTATGCTTCAAATTGATTTATTTTATGATTGAAAAATCTATGTACAGTACATCCTCCACATAATCTTTGTGCCCAACATTTTTCACACTTTTCATTTGATCTAAAATCTATTTCATGATCAAATGGTTTATATAATTCTGGATAATTATAAACATTATAGCCATCAATACTACCTAACTTACATTCTTTAATACCATTTATTGTATGACATGCGTATATAGTTCCATCAGTGCTTACAGCTAAATACTGATCTATAACAGGGCATATATTAGTAGATGTATTATGAACAATAGCATGTAGAAGTAACCAAAAATCTTTAGGCAAATATTTCAGTTCTGTTCTTTTTAAATATTCCAAATCAATGGAGTTCCATAAATCAAGCAATAATTGCAGACTAAGTTCTTGATCATTGACCACTACACCTTCAATTCCAAAAGTCTGATCCATAAATTTTGAAATATCTTCATGACTATAATTATGATCAATATGTAACTGCGTATAGGTTGCTTCGTACTGTATTTTTACATTGGTTTTTTCTTGTATAGTATGGATAAAATGAGCTATCCTTTCATAACTTCCTTTTCCATTTTTATATATTCTCTGAATATCATTAATTTCTTTAGGACCATCTATACTGATAGTCATTGCTGAAATATTTCTCTTGATAAATGCCAGCATCCTATCTGTTAATATTGTCCCATTAGTAATAATTACGAAATTAGGCAAAATATCTATTTTCCCTTCTTCTTTATAATATTTAAAGCGATTGCACACTATCTCCATTCCTTTAAGATTAAGCATCGGTTCGCCTCCAAAAAAGACAATCTTTTCAACTCTTTCAAATTGTTCTACACAAAAATCTACAAACTCTATTGCTGTTTGCTCTGTCATTAGGTTACGTTCTTGATTATAACTTCCACCTCCACCAAAACAATACTTACATCTTAAATTACAATCATTAGATATATGTAAAGTGATTCGCCTTATCACTTTTCTTTTATTTCCATTTTGAATATTTGTGCTATGCTCGCCTTTATTTGAAGCATATATAGATCTAATACTACTTCCTGCTTTTTTAATTCGTCGTCTTTCATGATCGTTAAATTTTAAAATTAACAAACTAGTAAACTATTGTGATTTCTTAATTACATTGCAAATGTAATCTCCCACAGTCCGACGCCTCCGGACTGAACAAAAAAAAGATTTTCATTTAACATTCTTTCGTATTCTCATAGAAAAACTGCCTTAAATAAAAGTAACCACACTTTTATTTAAGGCAGTCTTATAGAATCACTTATACAAGTAGCAGATCAATTCATTGCCGCACCTTAGTTATTGATAACCGGCAATAATTTTAGGCCCTTTCTCTCATTCTTTTTACGCTTGGCATCTGCCTTACGGTTATTGATAACCAATTGATAAGATTCAGCCACAGCATTCAGTTCATCGGCAAAGGCAATAAACAGTTCATTATCATAATAAAAGAACATATCAGTTACCAATGAATATAGCTGATTCAATAATCCATTACAGTCCTTATACAGACTAGTAGCCGAAAGACCTTTCTGTTCTTTTACAATACCACGTTGTGTATCTAAGTCCAAATAAAGATTATTTGCCTTTTCCACTTCAGTGATGCGATCAGCCAGATTCAGTCGTTCTACTGAATCATGGTTTTTCTCTGATTGCAGAATCAAAATGTAACCTGCAATACGGGCAGACATATCGGAACGGGTAATTATCTTATTCATTTTATAATTTCCAGTCTGATCAATAAGGCTTTTTGCAGCATCTTGATCTTCTTTTGTTCCTATATCTCTTGCTCTTGATGTTCATCTGTAATGCGCTGAAACATTTGCGACGAATATCATGGGCTTCGGACAGACCGACTGTTTCAGAATAAAGATGGCTTTTATTTAACTTTTGACCATATTCAGCTAATATAGCCTGTAATGCCAAATGCTTGTTGGTTAAATCCACTTTATCGTTTGCTGATTCAGGTATCTTTCCAGATCCGTCTTTTACAACTGCATCCGACGAACCTTTCAATAGCTTTGCATATTTATCATATACACCTAACCAACGTGACATAAAATCATAGTTTTCTGACAAATTCAGAAAATTAATAGAAACTAATGCTCTTGCTTCAATCATTTGTTACAAATATATATAAGTTTAATCCTCATTTTTATTTGCGAATTATAATTTTCTTATCAATCTGACCACAGATTGGATTAAGAATACTCAAACATTTGCTTCACATTATCTATATAGTCTTCTTTTACACGTACCATTGTCTGTAATGTAGAGGGAAATATAGAATCCAATGAAAACTGCAAGAATTTAATTCCAGACTCTTTTAAAAAGTAAATATCATCCTCTTTTAGCGGTATTTTTGTACTCAATAAAGGTGTGAATCCATATTGCCCCACTTTTCGTATCACCTCTTTCCAATCAGGGAAAGCAAAAATATCACCTCCTGTCAAAGCCAGATTCCCCCCATATCATGAGCTTCATCTATCACCTTTATAATTTGCCAACTTGTCAAATCGTTCTTCCTGTTTCTATCCGCATAGCAATACATACAATCCGTCCTGCATTGGGTTGTAATCATAAAGTTAAGATTCAGCGGAACAGAAGGACGTTTAGGTATAAAGTCTGTAATATAAAATAATTCATTATCCGTATAAACACTTCCCTCCGATTCTTCCTTAACAGAAGTCAGCAGATACGGGGGAAAAGAAATCGTCACTCCTTTATAATTCCATCCTACTTTTACTGGATTGCCGATTATTTTTCGAATAAACTTATCTATCAGGTCTGGTTTTATATTTAGGGTATTTGCTATATTTTCTATTGAAGCATTTAATTCTCCTTCTCCAATATGTGACAAGATATATCCAATAGAAGGTGGAACTACGCTTGCAAAAGCCATGGCATGTTCTAGCTTAGCAGTAATTAAAGCTGATTTAGCAATGATATAAGAACAATTATTTTCGTTTCTAATCACATATTGTGGATTCAAATAGATATACATAATACAGCCGTTTTTATACATAAAATAGTAAGGAGGGCATGCCTCCTTACTAAATTGAATATTTAAGATCCATAATACTTCTATCAACACTGGATGCAAACTATAATCAATCACTCTTTTTTTGTAAATAGTGATATAAAATCTTTTCAATATTGTTTTTAATTTCTACATTTGTTCGCTATACATAAATGCAAATACTATGACTATGAAAAAAACAATTGGAATAAAAAGAAACTTTATTATTATAATAATAGGTATACTCTTTTCTGCCTGCACACAAAAAGAAAATGCTTCTCAACAAGCGTTGTTGCTTGAATTGGTTCAAGCGGAAGCGGTGATGTATGAACATCCGGATAGTGCACTGGGTGTATTGCAAGGGATGAAAGTTCCGGCATCATCGGACAAATTGCAAAATGCTACATGGGCGTTGCTAACAGTGCAAGCCAAGTATAAGAATTATAAAGAAGAGCTTGCTGACTCTACCTTAATTAATATAGCCTATGATTACTTTATGAAGCAGGATGATGCGCGGCGGAAAGCGATGGTTCTATATTATAAAGGTGTATTATATGGAAAAGCAGATAAAACGCAAGAAGCGCAAGAATCCTATTTAAAGGCGATAGAGGAAGTAGAAAAGACGAAAGACTATCAACTGGCACATTTGATTTATAGCAGTATAGGAAATATATACCTATATAATTCGCTGAATGAATATGCATTGCAAATGTTTAAACAGTCATTGCACTATGCGAAGCTATCCGAAAATAAGAATTATATATGTTCTGCATATTATGATTTGGGAAAAGTATATTCCGTATTATTTGATTTTGATAATAGCATCAAATATTATAAAGAAGCTATACAAATGGCAGAAACTCTACATAATAATGGTATATTAATAGATGGAATGAACGAATTAGCAGGAGTATATACCGAAACAAAAGATTATCAACCTGCCCTATCCTATGCCCAAAAAGCTTTAATACTTAAAGAAACAAGCGAATTACCCCTAAAAAAAGGGCTAGAACAAAGTTACTTGGTAATTGGTGACATATATAGACGCATTAATAAAACAGATTCTGCCTATTATTATCTGAATAAAACATTATCCTCCAATCGCATGGAAACGATTTGTGCAACTTATAAAATTTTATATAATCTAAGCAAAGAGAAAAAAGACTATGAAAAAATGAGCCTATATTGCGATAGTATGGTAGTTTATCAAGATTCTGTCTGGAAATTGCATAAAAATAAAGAGCTTATGGATATGCAGGAAAAGTATAACCAGCAAAAACTATTGAATGAAAAGAACCAGCTAAAAATAGAAAATAATACTATCATCCGTAATGTACTAATCATATTGGTAGTGGTATTCTGCCTGATAGCTATCCTTATCTATATATACCAGCGAAAATTAATCCGTAAAGAGCATATCATACAAAGAAATGAAGAAGAAATACAGCTGAATACCTTAAAAAGACAAGAGAATGAGAGAATAATCAGTCGTAACCAAAGCCGCATGAAGGAGCTGGCAGAACAAATGGAGGCGAATAAAGATGCGCAGGAACAGTTGGAGGAGCAAAAGAATGTACTATCTGAAATAAAATGCCAAAATGAAGCCCTGCAACAAGAGAATAAAATGTTGCAGCAACATATTGATAAATATTCTTCTTCGCTGAATGAAAAGTCCAAAGAACTTGAAAGATTGGGACTTTTAGGAGAAGAAAACCAACGATTGCATGATCGTGAAAGATTCCTGTGCAACCAACTGATAAAAAAGACAGATATTCTTTACCGGCTAAAGACAAAGCCCCAATACATGAAAGACGAGCAATGGGAAGAGGTAAAGGAAACTATGAATCTATTATTCGATAATTATATAGTAAGGCTTTCCACTCTTGTACCTTCATTGACAGAAAGCGATTTGCAGATATGCTGCTTCATCAAGTTGGGAATAGCCAATCCGGGAATAGCTGATTTGCTGGGGATAGAATCGGCTTCGGTATCTAAAAGAAAATTAAGATTGAAAGAACGTATCACTCAAAAGATAGGAGCATTCGGCAAAGGACAGACACTGGATCTGTGGCTATGGGAGTTCTAGGGAAGCAACTGTCCACATTCCGCATTCGCACAAAGAGGTAATATTCTAATTATTAGCATATTATCTCTTTTTTAATTGTCCATATAACGTACATATCCGGTCTATCTGTTTTTCATTCTAAATCCATAACTTTGCAGCATAACAATCAATCAATAATATTATTATGAAAACAACTAAAGAATTAAAGATTTGGAGTTTGCGTATGGTATTATTCACCATATTGCTTAGTGGTTTATCGGTGCAGAAAGTGTATTCTTTTTGTAATAGTACAGAAATTATTATAAATGGGAAGTGGTATAGCAATCAAGAAAAAGTTAATACACGAAGCCTGCCATCTATTCCCATCACAGCCTGCACCGATGGCCAGAACATCTACATTGAAAACACATCTCCGGACTGTGACATACAAATTACCATCACCGGTAATCAAACAGGAGAAGTGATGTATGAACAGTTAGTGCCCCAAGCACAAACAAGCTATATTATCATTTCCATAGCCAGTTTCCCATCCGGAGAATATACATTAGAACTAACTAGTGAAGATGGGAAATACTTGGTTGGAGCTTTTAAAAGATAACCCTAATTATTCATCCTAAAAAACTACAAAGACCATGAAACGAGTAGACCTTAAGAAAATCCTCTATATGGATTTTCTTATCCGGCACAAGTGCACAGGCACATCCAAGGAATTTGCAGCAAAGATGGATATGTCACGTTCCACTCTCTTTGAGTACATTGCCTATATGCGCGATGAACTGGAAGTGTGCATCCTTTTCGATAAATTCTTAGGAACATATTATTATGATGGCAAAAATCTATATACGTCATTAGGCTTTAAAGTAGTAGGATAATACGAATTGAAATGTGATGAGAAAAACGGGGCATGTTTGAATTTCTTTTTGATATAAAACCGGATGCAGGAAATGTATGTCCCACCACCCGACTGGCATACCTGATTAGTGAACGGGGAAACAAGGTCTATTATACCGATACCTCCGACTCCGTTTTCACTACCGGTTTGCTGCGGAAAGGAATAGGACGCATCATTTATCCACATGATTTCCGATGGTTTACGCCACATTTGGCATTGCTGGACTATCAACTGCAAGATAAGCAGCAAGTCTATAATGAATATGACATAAACTATCTGTTTATAGCCATAAACAAAACCGACAGAAAGATAGACCTAATGCCGGAAATGCCCGTCGTCACCCTGCCGCCTATTCCTTATAAATTGCTGCCGCAAGGTGCAAAAGACGATGATTTCATCGACAAACTGACGGAAATAAAAGAAGACCGTTCACGCACTGTTATTATAGGCTTGCTGGAAGACGAGGAAGAAGAAAGAAAAGTGAACACCCCCTCACATATGGAATCATTCTACAAAGCCATGAAGCAGAGTGCGAGCATCCATCCGCAATATCAATTCATCCTGCTGACCAATCATGGAGAGGTGGAAACCCGGTTGTTTTCATTACCGCCCAATATAGCCATTTACCGCCTGCCTCGCCTGCAAGCCCTGTTGCCCTTGTGCGACATGGCGCTTATCACCGGAGGAATAACCCACTGGACGGAATGCACCTTTGCCCATGTGCCCATGGCAGAGTTCACGCCACAGGAAATAAAAAAAATTACTCCCGTGAAACTGGACAGGCAGATCATTGATCTACTGGCAAACCGGGAATACATCATAGAACGGCAAAAACACCTGTGCGCCTTCTTTGAGAGCGAAAGTGAAAGGATGAACGAAATAGCCGACTGGCTGATAAACAGAGTAAAACAAAAAAGACAATTATGAGCAAATTTCCATTCTACAAACAGTTGGACGGCATGGACTGTGGCCCCTCCTGCCTGAGAATGATAGCCAAATATTATGGAAAGACATTCTCCGTACAGCAGTTACGCGAGCAATCATACATACAGCGCACGGGAGTTAACTTGCTAGGTATCAGTGAAGCGGCAGCCAGCATAGGGCTGCGCGCCACCGGTATACGCACTTCAATGGAAAAACTGAAACAACAGTCAAAACTGCCATGCATCATCCACTGGAACCAGGAACATTTCGTGGTCCTCTATAAAATAGAAAAGAAAAGGGGCAAAACTTGGTTCTACATTGCCGACCCTGCCTACGGATTGCTGAAATATGAGGAACAGGAGTTGAAAAAATGCTGGATCAGTACCACACAAGGCGGAATAGAAAAAGGAATTGCCCTCTTGCTGGATGTTACCCCGCAATTTTATGAAGCGGAACCCATAAAATATGAAAAGCTGTCATTATGGTATCTGTTTCACTATGTACGTCCCTACAAAAAGGCGATGATACAGCTCATCATCGGCCTGCTGGCAGGCAGTTTGCTGCAACTGGTCTTCCCTTTTCTTACACAAACCATTGTAGACCAAGGCATAGGGCACAGGAATCTGAATTTTATACAGCTCATTTTGGCCGCACAACTCATGCTGGTATTCAGCCGCACACTTATTGAGGTGATCCGGCGCTGTATACTGCTCCACATCAGTACGCGCGTCAACGTGTCGCTCATCTCGGATTTCCTCTCCAAGCTGATGCGGCTGCCCATGAGGTTCTTTGACAGCAAACTGGCAGGCGACTTGATACGCCGCATCGAAGACCACAACCGCATCGAGAGTTTCCTCACCCAGTCCGTGCTCAATATTTTGTTCTCTACCCTCACGGTAGTCATCTTCGGTATCGTGCTGGCCATATACAGCTGGAAAATATTCCTCATTTTCATCCTGTTCAGCGCAGCCTATATGGGTTGGGTAAAGCTGTTCATGCGCAAGCGGGCCGACTTGAACAGGAAGAACTTTGAACAGATGTCCGTCAATCAGAATAATTTGATGCAACTCATCTACGGTATGCAGGACATCAAGCTGCTGGGCTGCGAACAGCAAAAACGCTGGGAATGGGAAAACATACAAGCTTCTCTCTTCCGCATTAATATGAGTTCACTCAACCTGGGGCAGTGGCAGCAGGTGGGAGCCGTACTTATCAACGAAGTGAAAAACGTACTGATAACAGTTCTCTCTGCCACCGCCGTACTACATGGAAGTATCACGCTGGGTGTGATGCTTTCCATACAGTACATCATCGGACAGATGCAAGGGCCTATCAGCCAATTCGTTTCCTTCATGCAGGACACGCAGGACGCGCAGCTCAGCCTGGAACGTCTCGGAGAAATACATGGCAAGCCCGATGAAGAGACAGAAGGCATGGACCAGGATACCCAAATATCAGGCAAAGACCCGATTCAATTGCAAAATGTAGTCTTTACTTACGGATCAGAAAAATCGAAACGCATCATCAAAGGGCTATCGCTGGACATACCAGCCGGAAAGACTACCGCCATCGTGGGCCTCAGCGGCAGTGGGAAAACAACGCTGATAAAACTGATGCTCGGATTCTATCCTCCCACCGGAGGAGCGGTGATGATAGGCAATCAGTCGCTACAAAAAATCAGTTTCAAGGAGTGGCGCAAACATTGTGGAATAGTGATGCAGGAGGGATTCATATTCGGCGATACCATTGCCAACAACATAGCGCCGGATGGCAGCATGATAGACAAAGAACGCCTGCTGTATGCCGTAGAGATGGCAAATATACGTGAGTTCATCGAATCCTTGCCTTTAAAGTATAACACCAAAATAGGTAACACGGGGCAAGGATTGAGCCAAGGGCAGAAGCAGCGCATCCTGATAGCGCGCGCCATTTACCGTAATCCCGATTACCTGTTTTTTGATGAAGCGACGAATGCGCTCGATACGGACAATGAGAAAAAATCTGGAGAGATTCTTCAAGGACAAAACGGTGGTCATCGTGGCGCACCGCCTGAGCACCGTAAAGAATGCCGACCAGATAGTGGTGCTGAAAGAAGGGGAGATAACGGAACGGGGCACGCACGAAGAACTCATTGCCCGGCAGGGCGATTACTACAGGCTGGTGAAGAATCAGCTGGAACTGAGCGCTTAGGAAATTAAAAAATGAGAATTGAGAATTAAAAAATAATAGCAATAAGGTATGGAGGAAATCTATAAACCTGATGCGGACGGACCGGAAAAGGTAGAAGTATATAGCCGCGAAAACAATGATATGCTGGGAGATATGCCCGAATGGTTGATCCATACGGGAAGCTACATCGTATATGGACTGATTGTTTTTCTTATTGCAGGCACGGCATTATTTAAGTATCCTGACACAATAAGAAAAACGATAACCATTGACGACTTGGGAAGTGCGGAATGGATCACTGCCAATCAGACAGGAATGATAGACCGCTTTTTTGTGGAAAACCAATCACCTGTACAAAAGAACGACACGCTGGGCATACTGAAAAATACTGCCCTACTGGAAGACGTACAAACATTTTGCCGCGTACTGACCAAAATAGAATGGTACTACCGCACCAACGACATCAAGTACCTGCAAGACTATCCCTTTGACCTCATCATGGGTGAAATGTCTTCCGCCTACGAACAGTTCACCCAAGCCGTGCGTACGTGCGTGATGTATCAGGAGTTTGATATCTATCCGCAGAAGAAAAAATACCTAGATGAAGAACTCCGGATACTGGAAAGTACCGGTAAGGCAGATGCCATGGCGGTGCTGAATGTGAAACGCGAACTCTTTGAACTGGATATAAACCACCGGATGGAGACTGCCAAAAACCTCCGGATGCTGGAACTGGCTTACGAAAACATGGTGAACAGCCTCCGCACGTGGGACAAGAAGTACCTCATCAAAAGCCATCACGACGGCATAGTGGTATGGGGAAAGACATGGGGCATGAGCGCCCGGGTAAATGAAGGAGACACCCTGTGCACCGTTATCTCCAAGCAGCAGGGGAATCCCCTCGGGCACATCACTCTTTCACAAGACGAAGTGGCGGAAATTGCCGTGGGCGACAAAGTAAATATCGAACTGAACAAATACCCCACCCACTCGTATGGCGTACTGCCGGGAAGAATCGCCTCCGTCTCTTTTGTGCCTTACAATAAAAGTTATGCCGTGGAAGTGGACTTTCCGGACGGACTGGTGACAACCAACAGAAAGGAAATAAAATATGAAATAGACATGTCCGGCCGGGCGGAGATCATCACTTCGAGCCGGAGCATACTGAGCAGGATTTTCGCACCCGTGTATGAATTGTTTTCCACCACGGAGTAACACCGTTTTTTTTCACTACAGAGAATAACCAACTTAAACAAAGAAGAATATGAAAAAAGAAGACCCCAACAACAAGCAACCGGAATACACCCGCTATTCCGAAGATGAAGAACAAGTGCTGGACTTGAACGAACTGATGGACGTACAAGGTGGCATAGATGACAAGGAGTTATCCAAATGTGGCCTGGGATGCTATACAGGTGGATTCGTCGATCCTACAAAAACACAAGATGAAAATACCGGAAATGAATAAAGTATATGTGCTGAACCCTCATTATCATCTGAGACATGATATTCACAGGGTCGCATTATTCTCCAGTACGGGGACAGATACCGACTGCTCCCGGAACTGGCATACTTTTATTCACCCGCTGCAAGCTGTCATGCTGAGTTTTTTCACGTATGACAGACCTTTGCAGACAACTCTCCCTCTGCTGTGCGACTTCTTCTGCCGGAGCAAGGAGGAGATGATCAAATGGGTATCGGACTTCATTGATAATCCGACCCCCATTTATACCTCCTCCCAGCAGGGAGAAATTTATTTTCCCAAACGTATATTGATTGAAGCGGAAAAGGCAGGCAAAGCATTGCGGTTTGACCGGCTGCAAGCAAATTCTTTTGTCTGGAAAAAACTGGATCTTACTACAAAAAGGCTGTATTCCGGTCCGTTGCTCCTCACATTCATGCTGACCAACCAATGTGTCACGCATTGTAAGTATTGCTATGCAGATACATCAACGCAAATAAAATCCCCACTCACCACCCAACGCATGATGGAGCTGATCAAGGAAGCTTCAGACCTGCAAGTACAACAAGTAAATCTGATAGGTGGTGAAATATTCCTGCATAAAGACTGGAAAATCATATTAAAAGAATTGGTAAAACGGGGTATTGCCCCCGAATTCATATCGACCAAAATGCCTGTAACCCAAAAACTGTTGCAAGATGTACAGGAAACAGGGTATCAGGGAATTGTTCAAATTTCACTGGATGCCATTCATTCCGAAATACTGACCGCCTCACTGGGAGTAAACGGAAATTATGCCAAAGAGATGCTTCACGGCCTGCAATTACTGGATGACAGCGGACTGAATTATCAGATTTCATCTGTGCTGACCAACTACAATTGCCAGTTGAATGTCTTGGCGGAATTACTGCATGAATTATCTCATCTGAAGCATATACGCGACTGGCGTATTATCCCCGCCAGTAATTCCATATACAAAGAGTATAATGTATTTTTGCATTTGAAACCTACTAAAGCGCAAATTACAAAGGTATTCAACCAAATACGCCCTCTTCTCACACAGGTTTCCTTTCCCGTGATTCTAGGGAAAGAAGTAACCGATAAAAACTATCAAGATACCTGGGGTGGAAGCCGGTGTTTCAAAGGAAGCGAATGCTCTGCATTGACCACTCATATGTTTATATTGCCTGATGGTAAAGTGACTGTATGCGAGCAACTTTACTGGCATCCACAATTTATCATAGGGAATGTAACCACACAAAGTCTGAAAGAAGTCTGGCATTCCCCTCAAGCCTTGCACCTTTGTTCCTTGTCACGTCAGGATATCAACAAAGAGAGTCCATGCAGGGAATGCCGTCTTTTTGAAGACTGTTTCAGTTATCAGAACCGTTGCTGGAGTGATATCATAAAAGCTTATGGAAAGGATTGTTGGGATTTTCCCGATCCGCGTTGCTGTTTTGCTCCTGCCATGAAAAATAAATTAAGTTATGACTGAAGACGAACTTGACAGAATAAAAAAATCATTTGTCCGTTCCAGTGACGAATGTCCCATGGAAGTGGCCTGTCTGCTCACTGTCATGAAATACTATGGCGGTCAACAAGATGCACGCACACTAGCCGAATGGTGTAAAGTAGATGGAAAATATACGTTGATGGGTATGAAACAGGCAGCTATACGTGCAGGAATGGAAGCGGAAATCTGCTTGCAGAACATGGAACAATTGTCCACCAGAAAATTTCCTGCCATACTTTTTGCCATCAATGATTTCGAAGTACCGGGATATGTGGTTTGTTATGGCATTCATGAAGGCCGCTTCATTATTTGGGAGCCGGGATTCGGCCCTATGCAATATTGGGAAAACCAAATGAAAACATTATGGATAAGAGGAATAACTCTTACTCTGTTTCCCACCCACGAATTTATGCAGAAAACGGATTTTCAACTAAAATGGTGGGAGTTGTATCCGTGGAGCAGGAAATGGAAAAGAAGACTGAACCGCTGGTATGAATATATCTGGCTAAATTATCCCTGGTTCAGGGAAATGGTAACACAGCTAAGACGGAAATGAATGGAGCAAGCCAAGTCCAATTATTCCATAGGGACAGATTGAACCCCTTAGCCGTCAAACTAAGTTTTTTTATTACATACGATTCTTTTGTTCTGTGGAGACCAAAGCCCCATAGTAGGTGATAAAACCAGCGAGGCAAAAATCTTATCATAGTCTGGTGCATTAATCATATTAATTAAAGCAATCGTAGGATCATCTTCTGAATAAGCTCCACTAAAAGAAATAATCGCATCTTTAATATATTGATATCCGGCTGATAAGCATACCCATTTATAAGTTGTTCCTAAAGTTATATTATGAGATAAAGAAGGTAATAAAAATGGATTACCACCCTCATATATATACCGATTAATATACATTACTTCGCAACTGAGCATAATATGGACGAGAGTATAATCTGAATATAGTTGTATTGTTCCCATATTTGAACTAGTGCAAGGTAGGAGAATAGTGGAATAGCCAACTGAAGAAATTGGTAATATTCCTTTTGTTTCATTTGATTTTATATTAAAAGCTCCGGTTTGATCACTGATAGTACCTTGTAAAAAAGTAAAATCAGGCAAAGAAAACAACACTATATTGGCAAACTCTAGTGGCTGTTTTTTTCATCCACTATTATTCCACTAATCATCTGTGCATGTATGCAAAGAGAAACCAGTAAGAGGCAGAAAGTTATATATAATTTTTTCATAACAATATCAATTATTTATCGGTTAAACCGGAACGCAAATGACACAAATCTAACCTCCGGCAGGTTTATATCCATGCTGTACTGTTATTAATTTGTATCATTTGTGTTCCAATTTTAATTTATAGAACGAAATAAATCCGCGTTCCATCCATTAACTCCCATTTATCATCCGGTGGTATGATGGCGGATAATCATTATGTATCATGCATCGCCGCATCTTACATATCTTTTACAAACAGACCTGTTAAAACCGGATGTGTCAAAACTAAACTATCCGCTATATCCTCCTTGGGATTGGGCTGAAAAATCCTTCAGATGTTACAGCCACTCCGCAAACCCTTTGCTGACGGGCGTTCCGGCTGAAGGATTCGGTCATTTAATTGTTTCAGCCCGCTTGCAGATGTTTCAGCCGGTAAAAGTAAGGTGTTATGAGATCTCGAAAACTCTCAAGACAGTTTCAAGACCTATCATTGTCCGGGGTCGGACACGAAAAAAGACAACTTTCCCGGCACAAAAAGAAGCAAGAGCTTGGAGAAAATGCCTGGTCGTTCTCCAGGAACAGTCGATGGCAAGTGGGGAAGTGCCGGTCTTGCAGGCAGGTAAAAAAGATAAGTTCGTTTTTAAAAAAGGTCCTTTTCTTTTGCTAAAGACATCCTTATCTTTTTTTTAATGGAACTTATGTTTTTCGAAAAGAACAAGTTCTTTCAGCGCGTGGGCTGGTGTTCTGGCAGGAACCACTTCTACCGGAATAGTGAGGGCGTGAATCGGAACTTGTTGCAAGAATTTGCGAAACTTGTTGCAAGATCCGGCAGAACTTGTATCAGGATTCCGGACCCTCCGACAGGAAAAAACGCGGCTTTTTGAAACCGTACTTTTGTTTTTTGGAAGTGTGCGTTCAAATTGCTGGAACGGACGCCCGTTTTTCAGGCTGAAACATCCGCAAGCGGGCTGAAACAATTAAATGACCGAATCCTTCAGCCGGAACGCCCGTCAACAAGGGGTTTGCGGAGTGGCTGAAACATCTGAAGGATTTTTCAGCCCGAACTTACGGTGCATTACTCCTGGAGTCGTGGACGGTGGTTCGGGCAGACAAATATGTAAAAGTCCATTCCATTGGGAATATATGAAATGATAATCCTCAATCATATCACAAAATGTTTATTTATAGAATGGGATGACGGATGGAACACGGATTTTTTTACTTTACCTGTCATTGGGTTTGCAAGTACAAATTTAAATTTTAAGTCCGTGTTTGTCCGCTTCGTCCGTGTAGTTCGCATTCCATCACCCCGTTTTATAAATTTCCATTTATCATCCGGTGGTATGATTGCGGATAATCATTTCAAATAAGATAAAATATGTTATTTCATATTCTTCATTTATTCTTCCCCTTCAAGTATTCATAAAAAGCATATTGCGCCCGTACCGGTTCTTCTTTCGGATTCCTTTTCAACACATTATTCAGATTTTCATCCACCCAACCGGCTTTTCTGTTATCTTTCAACTGAATAACCAGCATATCTATCAGTTGTTGTTTCAGATCTTCGTCAAGAATGGGGGTAACGGCCTCTATACGCCGGTACAGGTTGCGCCTCATCCAGTCCGGCGAACCCATGAACAGAAGCGGTTTTCCTCCATGGTGGAAATACCACACCCGGGCATGTTCCAAAAAGCTGTCCACAATGCGAGTGATACGGATATTTCTGCTATAAGGCTGATTGGGAATCAAGCAGCAGATACCACGTACTATCAAGTCTATTTTCACTCCTGCCTCACTAGCCTTATATAATTCATCTATCATGGCAGGATCTTGCAGCGCATTCATTTTCAAGATAATCCGCGCTTCTTTTCCCGCCTTTGCCATATTTATCTCATATCCGATACGTCTTCTCAGTTCCGGCAGCAGATTAAAACGGGCTACCAACAAACGCTTGAATTTGGGTTCAGTCACTTCTTTCTGTAATACCCGGAATAAAGTATACAGATCATTCACAATAATCTCGTTGGAAGTGAACAAACCGGAATCAGCATATATCCGGGCAGTCTTCTCATTGAAATTTCCGGTACTGATATAAGCATAGCTGCGAGTCTGTTTTCCCTCTTTGTTATACCGCAGTACAAGCGCCACCTTGGCATGCACTTTCAATCCCGGTATACTGAAAATAATATGTATCCCCGCCCGCTTCATCATCTCGGCGGTAGCCAAATTGTTTTCTTCGTCAAAACGGGCCTTAAGTTCTACAAAAACAGTTACTTTTTTACCATTCTGCGCAGCAGCAATCAGCGTATTGATAACAACCGAGTTTTCCGCCACCCTATATTGGGTAATCATGATCTCCTTACAGGACGGGTCATGAACGGCCTCATACAGGAAATGGATGAAATGTTCAAAAGAATGATAAGGGAAATGCAACATCAAATCCTTCTTGCTCACATAACGGAATATGGATTCTTTCTCATCCAAACAATTCAATGTCATGGGACGAGGTTTCAATTGGGTACAAAGTTCCTTACTGGGATTAGGCAGATGAGCCAAATCCTCCAAGTTCAAGTGTTTGTCTCCCGGAACCAAATCATCACGATTGATGCCAAATGCATCGACCAGAAACTCCAGATAATCCGCAGGCATCTTGCGGTCATAGACAAAACGGCATACAGCACCTATTTTACGCTTTTTCACCTTTTTACGCAACTGTTCCACCATAACTTCGGAACTGGTTGCATCATCCACGAAAATATCGGCGTCACGAGATATCTTGCAACAATAACTGCAATCCAAATCATAGCCCGGAAACATACGGTTGATATTCGCCTTTATAATATCTTCCATATACATCAGGTAAAAGTTTTCTCCCTGTCGGGGAAGTTCTATGAAACGGGGAACTTTGCTATAAGGCAATTTGATAATATAGTATTCCTTTTCCCCCGTGTCTTTGCGCGTCACGCGTACCGACAGATACAAACGGTTGTCACGTAAAAAAGTCTTGATTCGATTCTTGCATACCGGAACAGGCTGAAGATAGGGAAAAATTTCTTCTTTAAAGAAATTACTGATAAACTCTTGATGAAAAGGCTCTACCTCCTGTTTACTTTGATAAAAAATAATATGATGCCTGCGCAAAGCCGGGACAATCTTATGCTCATAAATGCGGATACGGTCTTCCATCTGGCTATTGACAGCTTCGGTTATCTGATGTATCAGGTGTCTGGCTTCTTCTTGTGTCATATCATCACTTTGGCCACCGGAAGCGATGGCTTTATGTTCCGCTACACGAATCTTGTAGAATTCCTCCAGATTAGAAGAATATATAGAGATAAAGTTAATCCGTTCATACAACGGAAGGGAGTCGTCATCCGCCTCCAACAACACGCGATAGTTGAAAGACAACCAACTGATATCACGCTTGAAATAATGATATTTGCTCTCCATATTATGCTTAGATTTGTTCCAAATATAGTACCTTTGCCGATAATAAACAAAAAAACTATGACAAGAATCGGATTATTATCGGATACTCATGCATTTTGGGATGACAAATACTTGAAATACTTTGAGAATTGTGATGAAATATGGCACGCCGGAGACATCGGCTCGGTGGAAGTCGCCCGGAAACTGTCCGCTTTCCGCCCCTTCCGGGCAGTATATGGAAACATTGACGGGCAGGACATACGCAGACTTTATCCTCAAACCAACCGCTTCACCGTAGATGGTGCGGAGGTGTTGATAAAGCATATAGGCGGATATCCGGGCAACTATGATCCTTCCATCCGCGGCAGCCTGCTGGTGAAACCTCCCCAGCTTTTTATCAGCGGACATTCGCATATATTAAAGGTGAAATATGACAAGACACTGGATATGTTACACATCAACCCGGGAGCAGCAGGCATTTCCGGATTTCATAAAGTGAGAACATTGGTACGTTTTTGTATCGATAATGGAGAATTTAAAGATTTAGAAGTAATAGAACTAGCGGATAAGTTGTAAGATTAAAAAATCTTTCCGAACTTTGCACACACTAATATCAAAAACAATATGAAGACTTATCTCGTTACAGGAGCTGCCGGATTTATCGGAGCCAACTATTTAAAATACATCCTGGCCAAACATGATGACATCAGGGTGGTGGTACTGGATGCCTTGACTTATGCCGGCAATCTGGGAACTATTGCATCAGACATTGATAATGAACGTTGTTTCTTCGTAAAAGGAGATATATGCGACCGTGATTTGGCAGACCAACTATTCGCAGAATACAAGTTTGACTACATCGTGAATTTTGCAGCAGAAAGCCATGTAGACCGCAGTATTGAAAACCCACAATTGTTTCTGCAAACTAATATTTTGGGAACCCAAAACCTGCTGGATGCGGCCCGCCGTGCTTGGGTGACGGGAAAAGATGAGAATGGTTATCCCACCTGGCGCAAAGATGTACGTTACCACCAGGTATCTACAGATGAGGTATACGGCAGCCTAGGAGCAGAAGGTTTCTTTACTGAAACAACTCCTTTATGTCCACACAGCCCATATAGTGCCTCCAAGACAAGCGCTGATATGATTGTCATGGCTTATCGTGATACTTACAAAATGCCGGTAACCATTACCCGCTGTTCCAATAATTACGGTCCGTACCATTTTCCTGAAAAACTGATTCCACTAATCATTAAAAACATTTTGGAAGGAAAGAAACTTCCCGTATATGGTGACGGAAAGAATGTACGCGACTGGTTATATGTAGAAGACCATTGCAAAGCCATCGATTTGGTTCTGCGCAAGGGCCGCGAAGGGGAAGTATATAATGTAGGCGGACACAATGAGAAAGAAAACATAGAGATAGTAAAACTTACCATAGCCACTATTCACCGGATGATGACGGAAACTCCCGAATATCGCAAAATCTTGAAGAAAAAAGAGTTGAACGACAAAGGTGAGATCTCTATCGACTGGATTAACGAATCATTAATCACCTTTGTCAAAGACCGTTTGGGACATGACCAACGTTACGCTATCGATCCTACCAAAATCACTAATGAATTAGGATGGTATCCTGAAACAAAATTCGAAACCGGTATTGTAAAAACAATCCAATGGTATCTGGAAAATCAAGCATGGGTGGAAAATGTAACAAGTGGCGATTACCAAAAGTATTATGAAAGAATGTATAAAAACCGATAAAGAATACATCTTATAATATTTAAAAAAGTCCCCGGATAAGAAAGGCGTTCTTATCCGGGGACTTTTTTATCTTAATATTTCCAACACCAAATTTCAGCTATAATATAATAAAACAATAAAATAGAATTTGCTATAGATATGTTCAACAACATACTACTTTCCCTTTCATCTTCGATTTCTTTCGTATATTTTTGCACAGATAAGATAATTATAACACAAACAGTGTGTTAAAAATAAAATAAAGAAACTATTTTAATATTTATAAATACAAAATCATAAAATAGCAATAATAAAGAAAGAAAACAAAAATACAAGCAAGATATCAAGGCCTTAAAAGACAGATATACGAAAAAAGAAAGAAAACAAAAGATTTATCTAACCTAATAAGTTTACGATTGAAACCAAACAGATTCAATAATTTGATATAACATCAACCTTTAAAAACAAATAGTGAGTTAATAAAGAAGCAAAAATGAAAAACATGAAGAAAAATCCAAAACAAAACAGGGAAAGCAGCCTTATGCGTAGTCCCCTTATTTTAGGATTGTCAATGGTCCTATGCATACCGGTTGCCTATTCGCATGCAAAGTCAAGTAACATAGTGAACAATGAATCGGTTCAATCGATCCTGCAAGGACGTACTATCAAAGGTCAAATTATTGATGAGAACAATGAACCTTTAATTGGAGTATCCGTCACTGTAAAAGGCGCAAATACTATAGGAACCATCACTGACTTTGACGGAAATTATACATTGGATGTACCCGCAGGAAAAAACAGTCTTGAAATATCTTATATAGGATATAAAACCCAAGAAATAACCATTGGCAAAAACACACAATTGAATATCAAAATGCAGCCTGATACTCAAACATTGGATGAAGTGGTAGTGGTAGGATACGGCACTGTAAAAAAGAGAGATTTGACTGGAGCTGTTGCTTCCGTAAAAAGTGAGGATATTGTCCGAATGCCAACCAGCAATGTACTAGAGGCTATTCAAGGACAGGTGGCAGGTTTGGATATCACTCGCAGTAGTGGAGAAGCCGGTTCCGGAGTGAACATGACCCTACGTGGCACACGCTCCATCAATGGTGACAATAGCCCGTTATTCATCATTGACGGCATGGAAGGCTCTTACGATGAATTGAATCCGAATGATATCGCTTCTATTGAAGTACTGAAAGATGCCTCCTCTACAGCTGTTTATGGTGCTGCCGGAGCAAATGGAGTTATCATCATCACCACCAAAACTCCTAAAAAAGATAAATTCTCCATCGATCTGGATGCCTACTATGGTTGGAATGTCATCTCCAGCTTCCCCGAAGTAAATCGTGGAGAGGATTACATTAACTTCCGCAGAGAAGCACAAAGAACGGTAGGTGCCTGGAACAGCCCGGCCGATGACGGGAATCTTTTTCCCAGCTATATGCAAAAATATATAGACAACAATCAATGGGTGGACTGGTTTGATTTAGCTTCACAAACCGGTATCACCAATAGCTACAATCTAAGCACATCTTATTCTAATGACCGGGTCACCTCTTATTTTTCTTTAGGATATTACAATTTGGAAGGATTATTGAAAGGAGACGAACTGGAACGCTACTCGGCACGTGCCAAAATAGATTTTAAAGCCAATGAAATGGTAAAATACGGACTAAACCTATATGCCATGTATTCTGAAAATGACAAGCGTTACAGCCGTATATGGAACCGTATTCTCTGTATGCCACCATTGGGTACTCCTTATGATGAAGACGGCAATCTGGTAGACTACCCGTTGGGAGACGGCAACATGAATCCTTTGGCGGATATGGGAGAAGACCAATATGTAAATAATGTGAAGACATTGAGCGTAGCCCCACAGATTTATGTAGAATTGACTCCACTAAAAGGACTTTCATTCAAAAGTCTGTTAGGCGGATATTTCCGGAATGTGAAAGAAAGTAAGTATACCGGCACAAAATCATATCAGGGACTAGAAAGCGGACTAGTTCAGGCCACTATCCCAAACACCTTCACTTATAATTATAAATGGCAGAATATTCTGACTTATAACTTCAAAATAAAAGAGGATCACGATTTCACAATAACCGGAGTCACTGAATGGTCAAAAGACCAAAAAGAAAAAGCGACCGCCACTGCCAACAAATTTGATACGGATTCTTATCTATACCATAATTTAGGTGCCGCAACCGGTACACCCACAGTTTCTTCTTCTTATGTAGGTAGCCAAAAAATGTCCTATGTCGCCCGCATTAACTATAGCTATAAAGGACGTTACCTATTGACATTAAGCAGCCGCTGGGACGGTTCATCCATCTTGGCAGATGGAAACAAGTGGGATATGTTCCCCGCAGGAGCTATTGCCTGGCGCATTAGTGATGAACCCTTCATGCAGAATGTAAAAGCTGTTTCCAATCTGAAATTACGCGCCAGTTACGGTGTCACCGGTAATGCCGGTGCTTCAGAATACGCCACATTAGATTACAGCCGCACAGGCATTATCGGATTTCAAGATGTAGGAGTCCCTTATAGCGGTTATTCCCAATCCATCGCCAACAAGAGTCTGGGATGGGAAAAATCTTATATGACAGATCTGGGATTCGACTTGGGATTATTCAGTGACAGACTGAACGTGGCGTTCGACTGGTACCGGACAGATACTAAAGATATTTTATTCGAGAAAAACCTGCCCTATGCAACGGGAGGTTATGGCTCCTCTCCTTTCAAAATATGGTCTAATGTAGGCGAAACACGTAATACAGGTGTGGAATTAAGCATTACCAGCCGTAACTTTGTCGGACCTAAATTCCAATGGAGCACCACACTGGCATTCTCAACCAACAAGGAAGAAGTGATAAAAACAACCAGCGAAGGCCCGCTTCAGTTCGGAGACTACTACCTGATTCCCGGTGAGGCAATCAAAACTTATTACGGATACAAGTATGCCGGAATATGGGGTACAGCCGAAGCAGAAGAAGCAGCCAAGTACAGTCAGAAACCCGGACAAGTCCATATCGCAGAAAATGGTACTCCCGATTACAAACTGAATGCGGATGACTATTATGTTCTAGGAAGCGCTACACCGAAATGGTCGGGCAGTTTACTTAATAATTTCAATTATAAGAATTTCGACCTAAGCATTTTGTTGATTGCCCGGTGGGACTGGACAATCCCTTACGGTCTGACCGGATGGTATCGTACAGACGGTCTGACGCCTTCACCTACTGTATGTGACTACTGGACTCCTGAAAATCAAAGTGCCCGCTATCCCCGTCCGGATGCAAGTATTACAAACGGACAGGACCCGTATCAACAATGGGCTAATTATTTTGATGGTTCCTACTTGAAAGTAAAAACTATTTCACTAGGTTATACATTTCCCAAAAAATGGTTGGATGCCGTAAAGATTAACAAAATGCGTATATATTTTACCGCAAACAATCCGTTCATTTTTACAAAGTGTGACTACTTACAAAACTATGATCCCGAAAAGGGAGGAAATGATGACGACGCACCGTTGTCTAAACAATACGTATTTGGCGTTAATATCTCATTCTAAAAACTTATACTGATGAAAAAACATAAATTACTCTCTATATCAGCCGTAATCATGATGTTGTCTGTCTACGGCTGTAGCCTGGATGAATTTAATCCCTCCGGCATCTCTACAGAACAAGAATGGTCTACCCCGGCAGGCTATGAAAAGAAAGTGAACGACTGTTACTTTGACCTGGTCCGCATAGTTTATGGTCAGGCAGAAGACACCTATCTAATGGTTGCAGAAGGTGGAACAGACATTTGGCAAGATACGAATCCCGATGGTACCAACGGTAACTGGAGCAAACTACTCCGTTATGAAGATTACGGTGCTTCCAACGGTATGTTGAATGAAGGATATGCGGGTTTCTATGGTATATTGAGTGCATGTAATGCAGCTGTCCATTATGCCGACAAAGTGGAAGGTCTAAGCGAAACAAGAATCAACGAGTTGGTCAGCGAAGCAAGGTTTATCCGTGCCCATGCCTTATATAATATTGTAGAGCAATGGGGAGGTAAATACCTGCCATTGGAGCCTATGAACAGTCCTATTTCCGTTCTTCCTTGCAGTTCGGTTAATGATTTTTATAAAGTAATTCTGGAAGATCTGGAATTCGCCATGAAAAATCTTCCTATCACACAGGAAGTAAAAGGGCACGTGACACGTGCAGCCGCTTATCATTTATATGCCAAAGCCTGCCTCACCTTCTCGACCTACACAGATGGTTTAGGCAATACTACTGCCTTGACGGAAAGCGAAAGTAAAGCCTATCTGGAAAAAGCGAAGACAGCGGCAGATTATCTGATTCAAAATGCAGGCTCACTGGGGGTCAAGCTCTATGATAACGTAGAAGCTGTATTTGATGAGAACAATAACAAAAATAATGAAGAAGCACTGTTTATTGTCTGCCACTCTACCATTACGGCTTATAATCCTCGTGGAAACTATTTCAACCGTGTATGGAAACACTCCGAAGCATACAATAACAATACCTCAGGTATCTATCTTTCGGGCATGACACCCAGTTACGCCACAAATATCAACGGATACGAAGTTCCCAAACTGGCTAAAGGTAACTGCTATATGGAACCAAGCAAGTATATGCTTGATCTATATGGAGAGAAAGACGGTCGCTATAAAGCTTTCTTCAAAGACACTTATTATGTGAATAACGCTACGAACAGTACCAAGAACGGATATACATGGAACGAAGCCGATGCACAAAGATACGGTCTATCCACCAGCAGGGTCGGTAATTCTGCCTATGATATCACTTTAGGAGATACGGCTGTCTATTTATCTCGTAAGACCTATACACAAGCCGAAAGAGACGCTTGCCGCTATGCCATTTTCAACTTGGAAGACAACTATGCCAATACAAAAAGTCCTCTGAAGTTTTTCCCAAGTCTGAAGAAAGCAGATTGTCCTAGCCTATATGCCGGTTCAAATGCCTCCAAACCTTATTCCTCAGCAGACTGTATTGTTTATCGTTTAGGAGAAACCTACTTGCTATCAGCCGAAATTGACTGGAGATTAGGCAACAACCAAAGTGCTGCCGAAAGACTGAACATACTTCGGAACCGTGCCTGTAAAGGACATGACCATAGTATGGATATCACAGCTTCGGAAGTTACCCAAGATTTCTTGTTGGATGAATATGCGCGTGAAATGATAGGTGAATGGAACCGTTGGATGACCTTGAAAAGATTCCGTGCTTTCGAGAGCCGTATCACAAAAGCTAACCCGCAAATCACAAAATTCGATAAGAACATTCACTATTTACGCCCCATTCCCACAGCCGAATTATTGCTGATTGATAATGCTAATGAATATCAGAATCCGGGATATTAACCGGTAATGGCAAATATCATTAATAAAAAGACAGCTTGGATAAAATTCACTATCCAAGCTGCTTTTTTAAGAGGGATACTTCACTTACTGAACCATCCCCCTTCTGACCTTAAATTATTCACAAAAGGACTACCGCAAATAAGCAAACAATAATTATCAGCTTTCTTTTTGAACGAACCTATATTACTTAAAATTCAAATATTGCCGGTTTCCCGATACCCCATTCTGTTTTGCAGGACAGAAACGGAAGGAGAACGACATACGTTCAGCCGGAATCAAATAAGGCTGATGAGGATAAGCCCCCCAACTGGTGTCACCACCCACTCCCATCTGTTTCAGGTCAATGTTCCATGTCACCATATCCTTGAACTGGATATCAGATAAATGACGCTGCGATTTACGAAGACCTGGCTCATCTAAATCTTCTGTAGGGAACAGATAAGCACTGGTGCTGACATAAGGCTGTCCGACAACCATCAATCCCTGTCCGGCGGTATCTGTCAGGCTCATCCAACGGACTTCAGTCTTATTACCGTTTTCCTGCGGACGGTCATACGGGAAATACTGATCGGCCACACTTCCCTTGTACAGACCTACATAAGAAGAAGTATTCCGGTCTATATAATTCTCATGAGGACCACGTCCCAGCCATTCCATCTGACTAAACTGCCTGTTCAGTGTAATACTAACCCCCATCCGAGGCAATAAAGGCAATGTATCGTTACCCGGAATGAAAGTACAGTTCACATCCAAATACCCTTTTCCCGAAAAATGATAGGTAACGATAAAATCAGACTCTCCTACAGGCAACTTATAATGAGAAACAACCTCATAAACTTCTTTACCCAACGCCTTTTGTTTCATGGACAACAGTTTTGCCTGACGCCCCGCATCACGCCACGGACGCAAGGTTTTATTCATGCCATTTCCCATATCATTATCCGTCACAGGACGCCAGAAATTAGGACGTAAAGCTTCTTTTATCAGTTCCGTACTTCCCTCTTTATAAGAAGTCAAAGCACCGGTTTCCTTATCAAAACCTACGCTCAGATTACCGGCTGTAAGTGTCAACAACGAAGCCGCATCATCTGCTATCACCGGTGAAGACTGAACCTCAGCAACAAACGGCTGATAAAATGGAAGACTCACCTGGGCATCAGCCAGTTTTGTTCCGGCTTTCAGCAGACCATCCTCATTTTTCAAACTGGCATAGAAATTCAAGAAATACTCCACACCGGGTTTTACCTGTATGGCTGGAAAAGAAGTCTTAAACTTACCCGTCTGCCGAGGAGCCAGGGATACATTATCAATAGTTCCGGTAGCCAAAAGTTCACCATTCCCCTCCAGCTTCCAAGTAAAATTGAAATCACTTAAATCCGTAAAGAAGTACTTGTTACGTAACTCTACCCATCCCTCATGATAATCCAATAAAGAGAATGCTATATTTTGATATACTTTTTTCACTTCATGGATATGCGGCTTCAAGGTACGGTCGGCGGCAATCAGACCGTTCATACAGAAATTGGCAGAACTTGGAGTACCTTTCGGAGCCAGGTCACCTCCGTATGCCCAATAGAATTTTCCATCCGGCGTCTTTGCATACAAGCCCTGATCTACCCAGTCCCAGATATGTCCGCCCTGTAAAGAGGGATATTTCTCTATCACATCCCAATAATCCTGAAGATTTCCTTCACTGTTGCCCATAGCATGGGCATATTCACATAGAATCAGCGGTTTGGACGGAAGATAGAGAGAATGATTGATCAATACATCTATCTTTTTATACATTGGACAGAAAATATCGGTATAAGGTCCCTTTATTCCGTCTTCCGAATGCACGGGACGCTGTGAACGGTCATTGGTATGTACCCATTTATAGGTAGCCGCGAAGTTACATCCCTCACCGGTTTCATTACCCAATGACCAGATAATGACACAAGGATGGTTTTTGTCACGCTCGAACATACGTTCCGTGCGGTCTATGAAAGCTTTCTCCCATTCGGGCTGGTTAGCTAGGCATTGATCGGGCTTATATCCCATGCCATGGCTCTCGATATTGGCCTCATCAACCACATACATACCATAAATATCACATAATTCATACCAGCGGGGATCGTTGGGATAATGAGAGGTTCGTACACTGTTGATATTATTCTCTTTCATCAATTGAATATCACGCAGCATGGATGCCTCATCTACCACATGACCGTTATAAGGATCGTGTTCGTGTCGGTTTACTCCTTTTATATAGACCGGCTTGCCATTTATCAGCAATTGAGCATGTTTGATTTCGGATTTACGGAAACCGACGTATTGGGAAATATATTGTTCCGGTTTGCCATTTACACGCAAAGTAATCAGCAATCTATACAGATTTGGTTTCTCCGCACTCCATAACAAAGGTTCTCTCACTTCCTTTTTAAAATGAAGTTCCCGATCGGCAGCATTCCAACGCTTACGCTCATTGTAGATACTTTTACCCGATTTCTCCAACAGGCTTACTTCCACTTCAGCCCCTTTTATTTTACCTTCTCCTGCTTTGCCCAACTCTACAAAAAGATGAAAGTCAGCATTCTTGTATTCCCCGTCAAGATCGGTAACCACTTCATAGTCACGCACATGAGTTGCGGATCGGGCATACACATAAACATCACGCTGTATGCCGGCAAAACGCCAGTAATCCTGATCTTCCAGATAGTATCCGTCACTGAACTTGAAAACCTGTACGGCTATTTCATTCTCCCCTTGTTTTACATACGGCGTAATATCAAACTCCGAAGGTGTTTTGGAATCCTGAGAGTAACCTACTTTTTCACCATTCACCCACACATAAAAAGCAGAAGCCACTCCTCCGAAATAAAGAATAATCTGACGTTTATTCCAATGGGCAGGAATAGTAAAAGTACGTCTATAAGAGCCAACCGGGCTGTTTTCCACTGCAATCAATGGTGGATTCTTCTTTATACCATACCCACTGCCTACATAAAAAGGATAGCCGAACCCTTGAAGCTCCCAATTGGAAGGAACTTTAATATCATCCCAACCTGAAACATCATATCCTTTTTGGAAGAAGTCCATCGGTCGTTCATCCGAACGGGGTACAAAATGAAATTTCCATGTTCCGTTCAAGGATTGGAAGTAAGGAGATTGTGATTTATCACCCTGCAATGCCAATTCTTTAGTGGGGTATCCCATAAAATTAGCCGCCGAAGGCAGACGATTGATATGAAGCACATCAAAATTCTCCCAATCATTATCCGAACGGGGGTATTTGTTTCTACGCACTTCTACATTGTCTGTGCTCGTTTCGTTAGCGCTCCTGTTTACCGGAGCACCGTCATATTGGGATTGTGCCATACCTGCCAACGACAAAGATATGGCAATCCCTGTCAATATAGAACGAATTTTCATCATAAATATATCTTTTAATAAATTCGGAGTATCCGCATACTGATTTTTACTTCCACTATCATTGATCCAACAACAATCGCAAAATCAAAGCAGAAGACCAACCAAAGTTGGGTGCATTCAACACTTCACCTGTCAGTGGATTGTAGTTTTCATGAATCGGTCCGTCGGTCATCAGTCCTTGAGCATGTGCCATGAACTTGCGAGTCAGCAAGTCGGCTTCCTCCACATATCCGTAGCGCTTCAATCCGGTTATACCAAAATATACCTGGTTAAACCAAACCGGACCACGCCAATAACCGAAAGTAGGACGCAATGCAGGATGACTTACATCAAGAGTACCTAGCGGCAGGTAAGAGTTGAAATGTTTTTCATCCATCATGATGTTCTTCACACTCTCGGCTTGTTCCGGGGTAGCAATACCTGCCCACAAAGGCAACCACCCCTCAGCCCCCATCACCTTGACAGGTGTACGGTCATTCAAACGAATATCATAAAAGAAACCACTCTCGCTGTCATACATTTTAGTCTGTACATACAGCTTGATTACCTCAGCCTCCTTAGCCAACTGTTCAGAAAGCTCTTGCTTTCCCAAGATAGAAGCCATTTCCGAAAGTGTCAGTTTATCTACATAAAGGAAGGAATTCAAACAAATATTCTCCTGATCCATCGACCAAGCTTTCTCCATCTCATTCTTTAGCATCCGGGTGTCATCAAAACGCACACCGTTATCCATGCCGCTCTCCCAAGCCGCCGCAATCAGTGTACCATCAGTAGAACCATATTCGCAAATGCCATTGTGATCGTGGTCACGCTCAGCATACCACCATTGATGGAACCTATACAATTTATCAAATATTTCGTCCAAGAACGCTTTGTCTCCTGTAACCTTATAGACATTCATGGCTCCCCATGATGCTATAGGAGGTTTGGAGTCGCGCCAATTGTTACGTACCTTATTATAACCGATAAAATCAGGAACCATACCATTCTCTGCTTGATAATCGAACAAAGAAAGCATTTCACTCTTGGCCCCCTCAGGATTGTAGTACACATTACCCGATGCAATTTGCCAAGCATCCCACGACCAACATCCACCGATGAATCCTATATAAGAAGGGAAACTACAACCATGGAAGATATCACCAGCCGGAGTACGCCAATTGGAGTTTAACGTCATCAATGCTTTCACAGCAATGTTCCTGTAAGCGTTTTCTTTCATATAAGGACTGTCGGCAGATAGTACCCGTTGAAGTCCCTGATTCCAACGCTGCGCATTGTCGGCAAAACATTGATCAAAAGGTATGGACTTTATTGCAACATATTCCTTGTCTGTTTCTTCGCCTTTCAAGGTCAGTGTCTGGCTGTATTCCGAAGTATAACTTTTGCCGGATTGCAGCAAATAGTCACTCTTCTCAACAACTCGCAAACTGTCGTTCCCCACAGTCATCACTTCATCGGCTGTATGGAAAAGCACGGTAGCCGTCACTTCGTCTACCGGCGGTTCGTTACGCAGTGTGATAATCTGGCGATTGGTTCCCCAACGGCGACCGTAGAACGGACAATGGAACCGGACGCCCTTATCCACCTTAGAGGCAATAGTATTCTCTTCGAAAACACCGCCACTCCAAGTCAGCGACACATTCAAAGGTGTGTCACTAAGATTCGTAATAACAGAACGTACAAAAGCAGTGCGTGAAGTGGCAAAACACAACTCAGTAGTGAATTCCAACTGCGCATCTTTAAAATGTTGTATCAACTTTCCGGGTAGATACTTGGCAGTCTGCATATTGCGAACCAAGTCGTACTTTTCACCATTGACCACCAACGTAGGCTGTGCCAACGTTTGGGCAATCCATCCTCTTCCATGCATCGTCATAGGGCCGATGAAGGCACCCGCAAATGCCCTGCTTTGATTTACTGGCAACGCATAGCCACTCCATGCACCCAGATCAGAGAACAAATTGAGATCCCCATCTACAGATTGTTCCGGTACATTTTTCACATTCAACAAATTGGGAAAATCTTCCTGTGTCGTAAACAGGGACTTTTCTGGCTGTGTAGCGACCGGGGTACATGCCCCCAGCCAAAGAATGCTACACATTCCATATATAGGAAATAAATGTTTCATAAACGGTTCTTCCAAAATTATACAAACAAGATTACTTGCTATAGTTCGGATTCTGCTCCCAATCAGGATTCAACAGAAATTCACTATGAGGAATAGGAAACAACTGGTGCTTGGTATCTACATAATTCTCAACAAATGGTTTATTGTGAGCTTTCAGCGTTTCTTCTACAATACCCCAGCGAACCAAGTCATACCAGCGTGAACCTTCCAATGCCAACTCGCAAGGACGTTCTTTGTCTTGCAGATGTTTCAAGACTTCGGCTTTACCCATGGTAAGCGGCAATGCCGGTACATTGACACGTGCACGAACCTTATTTATTATGTTAATGGCCTCTGTTGTTTCACCCTTGTCATTTAGACATTCTGCATAAAGCAGCAATACATCGGCATAACGGATAACGGAAACATTAAAGAAACTATAGTCCCAATAATCACTCATACCCTCGGTATAAGTAACATATTTGTGCCAGAAGATTTCTCCTTCTTTGTGGTAATCCTTAAAGGATTTTCCATTCTCATAATAAAAGGGACGACACTCGGGATCGTCAAAAATAAGCGTATGAAGTGCACGGTCGCTAGACTTACCGTCTATAGTCTTATCAGCCAATAACGTCTGACACATCCAGTCCGTAGGATAAGCTTCTTCATATGCATCCAGTCCAGCCATAGGTCCCAAATGAACAGTAAACAAGTTATATTCATACTGTCCGCCTGAACGGTCTCCGGTAAACTGGATCTCAAAAAGAGACTCTTTATTGTTCTTGTGCATACCGTCAAAATTATCAGCCCAATTCTCCATCAAGCCAAAAAGACTTCCTTCTTTATCAATGATCTTCTTGAATTCAACTTCGGCTTTACTCAATTCTTTGCGGAACATATAGAACTTACCCAAAAGAGCCGCTGCCGTATAACGCGTGACACGTCCTTTTTCACTTTCCTCATAACTTTCGGGAAGGTCGCTCTGTACTTCTTTCAGTTCGGTCTCAATCAGACTTACCAATTCTCCCGGATTGGCCTGTGGCGGATAGAACTCTTCATCCGTACCTACCAATGCCTCCTTATAAATAGGAACTCTCTCACCAAAGTTCACATACAAACGATAATAAAAGTAAGCACGCAAAAAACGAGCTTCGGCTATGGACTGCTTCTTCAAGGCATTGAGTGATTCCGAGTCACCAGGTACAGTGGGAATGTTGGTCAAACATTGATTGGCATAGTTAATACCTTTATACAAATTAGTCCACTCCGTCTTGACTACGGAGTTAGTGGGTTCCACATTGAATGATGAAATATTCATCCAACTCGTCACATCATCCCTGTGGGTAATCTCATCACTTCTGTATCCGTCTATTACTATGTAGCGTTCAAACGGTATCGCCCAAGATGCATTCGGCTGCAAAGCTCCGTATACACTAGTCAATCCTTTCATAATATCCCCTTCACTCTTCCAGAAAATACTAGGTGATAAAGCATTGGGATTAGAGTCTTCATCCAAGAAATCAGTGCAAGAGGAAAAAGACATTCCGCTCAGAAGAGCTGCATATAATAATATGTTTTTGAATTTCATAATCTTCGTATTAAATTTAATTAGAAACCGAATTTAAGACCCATCATAAAGTCACGACTCAAAGGAATGGCTGCATAGTCATATCCCATCTGTCCGACTGAAGAACCGGTTGAAGGATCATAGCCTTTGTAGTTGGTAATAGTGAACAAACGGGTAGCGCCTACATAAATACGCAAGTTACTCAAGCCCATTTTCTTACAATATTTAACCGGCAGATTATAACCTATCTGCAAATTATTCAGACGCAGATAGTCACCATTCTCTACAAAACGAGTAGAAGTACGAGAGTTCTTATTAGGATCACCAGACACGGCACGTGGAATATCAGTATCAGGATTTTCAGGTGTCCAAGCATTCAAGGCATTCTTACCATAGTTGAACACATGGTCCATACGCTCCAACTGATATTTAGTATAGTTATAACGCTTAGCACCAAAGTCACCGTAGAAATTGGCTACCAAGTCAAAGTCTTTATAAGCCAAGTTAATGTTGAATCCCAATGACACCTTCGGTGTACCACTACCCACTTTCACGCGGTCGTTTGTATCAAGCATACCATCTCCATTCTGATCTATGAAACGGATATCACCCGGTTTAGCCACAGGTTGCAGAGGCTGCCAGTTGCCGTTTTGGTCCTTATAGCCATGAGCTGTGTTCCATTCGTCCACTTCCGCTTGATTTTGGAAAATTCCGGCAGTTTGATATACCCAGAATTCACCTATTTCACCACCTACATAAGTACGCAGAGCACCGTACTCATAGAGATAATCAGGATTGGCCATAGATTTCAACACACTCTTATAGTGAGATAAATTCAAATCCAAATCGTACTTCAAACCTCCGGCTTTGCCATGATAAATAGCTTGCATTTCAAAACCGGTTGTGCGCAACTTACCATCGTTCACCAAGATAGAAGAATTATAACCGGTAGCCAAACTGATGTTACGGCTAGACAGCATATCACTGGTATTCTTAATATAAGCCTCCGCAGAAAGCTCCAGTTTATTGTTCCATAAACTAATGTCTACACCGATATTCTTATACACCGTCGTTTCCCACTTGATATCGCTGGATGGAAAAGCAGTGATGGCATATCCCATAGAAGTTTCACGACCATCAAAAGGATAGTTCAATGCATGATTATTATAGCTCAAAGTAGGAATATATCGATAAAGACCTATGTTCTGATTACCTAAAGCACCGTAACTTAAACGAAATTTGAACATGGAAACAGTTTCTTTCAAATTTTCCCAAAATGGTTCATTAGCAATGTTCCAACCCAATGATACAGAAGGGAAGAAACCCCACTTGTTGCCTTTCGCAAAGCGTGAAGAGCCATCATAACGGAAAGAAGCCATAATCATATAGCGCATCATATAGTTGTAGTTCACACGGCCAAAGAGAGAGCGGAGAGCACTGCGAGTCTTAGTACCACCTACAGAATAGTTACTTTTAGCATGTCCCATCAAGCTCATACTATTATTCTCAAAATCAGAACCGGAAGCACTAAGATCTTCATACTTATTTTCTTCCTGAGAAAGTCCCAATAAAAGAGAAAGATTGTGTTTTTCAGCAATGGTCTTGTCATAATTAGCTGTCAATTCCAACAAATCGTTGGTAGTCTGCGAACGTGATTCAGACAAACTAGCCATCGTATTCCGTTTGGCCGCTCCAATCTCGTAGGTAGGTTTGAAAAGACGAGATTTGCCAAAGTACATATTGCGGCTAGCATTGAATTTCACGATAAGCCCTTTAATCGGCTCGTACTGCAAATAACCGGAAGCTGCGATATAATCGTTAGAGCTTGTATTATCAATCAATTTATTGAAAGCAACCTGATTACCGGCGTCAGACATGCCCATACCAGAGATGGCACCACCATAACCGCCATCATTGTTCTCATCATAAAGGAACGCTAACGGCTCCATATTCGTCACCTGATAAATGGAGGAGAAACCCGAATTGGATTCCAAATCGGCCGACCAACGACTATAACTTACCGATTCACCCATTTTAAACTTACCACGGGTAACATCAGAGTTCAAACGGAAACCGAACTTTTCATCTCCGGTAGCAATAGTCACACCGTCCGTCTTACTATAGAAAGCAGAAAGAGACACATTGGAATTAGCACTACCTGCCGTGTAACCGATGTTATATTTTTGTGTAAAACCACGTTGGTAATACTCTTTCTGCCAATCAGTATCAGCAAACTGGCTCGGGTCTCTCTCGTACTCGCTGATATATTTAGGCCAGCGGCTCTCGTCCGTACCTGCATTTATTAATGCCATCTTACGTACTTTAATAAACTCAGCTGAATTACAAACTTCCAGACGCTTCGGCACGGCACTCAATCCCCAATAACCGGAAAAAGTAATCTTCGGAGCTGAATTCATCGTACCACGATGTGTTTCAATCAAAATAACACCAGCTGCCGAACGTGAGCCATAGATAGCGGCAGTAGCAGCATCTTTCAATACGGAAATCGATTTAATATCTTCAGGATTAAGATAAGACATATTACCCGGGACACCATCGATAATCACCAGTGGACCGTTACTTTCGCTGTTCTCGCCATCATCATCTTTCCAAGAAGTCACACCGCGCACCTGCAAAGTGGCAGAAGAACCAGCAGCACCGCTGCCAAAGTTTACCGACAAACCTGGAGCCATACCTTGCAATGCCATCTCTGCATTTGCAGTAGGAATCTTAGACAATTTATCACCCGATACTGATGTTACCGAACCTGAAACATCAGACTTTTTCTGTGTACCATAACCAATTACAACCACCTCATCCAAAGTCTTGGTATCTTCTATTAATACGATTTTTATAGTAGACTGATTACCTATTTTCACAGTCTTTGTGGTATAACCTACATAAGAAACAATCAATTCAGTTCCCTTGCCGATAGATAAAGTAAAACGACCATCCAAATCAGTAATCGTACCGTTTGTAGTACCTTTTTCCAATACACTGGCACCAATGATAGGTTCACCCTGCTCATCGGCTACAATACCATTTATAGATTTCTGTTGTTTCACAGCTTCTACTTCGGAAGCCGCCTGCTTATATAATACAATATGACGATTTTCTATTTTATAATCGATACCTGATTTCGAAAACAACTGATCTAAAATCTGGTTTATCGTTTTATTTTCTACTTTAATGGATACTTTTCTATTGACATTGATTTGATTCAGATTATAGGTAAAATAGAATTCCCCTTTTTTCTCAATAGCATTAATCACATCATGCACCGTAGTATTTTCCATATCCAAAGACATCTTCACATTCTGTGAATAAGCGACACCTGCCCAACACGGGATAGTTCCCAATAATAGAAAAAGAACAAAGAATTTCATAATTAACAATGTTTTTCGTAGCCATAGTGATTTTTGCTCACCCAATGGTGTGCATTTCATAATATTATCCATACATTTGTAATTGATTAGTTTGTAATAAATTATAAGGTTACTCATTAATCCGGGTCGAAAGATGGTGGTGCGTCTTCGACCCTTCATTTTTTTGCAAGGGTTTTACTTCATAGGCATCCGTTGTTTTTCAAAGTTTCACATACTGTTATTTTTTATATAGGTATACCGTTTTCTTTTCAATTCTATAATCCACCCGTCTGGTTTCTTTCAGCAATTCCATCGCCTGGGCTATGGTCAAGTCTTTCCTAAAATGGCAAGTGAAATATTCTTCAACCAGCGAACTATCCATAATCCTGATTTTCACATCATACCGACGTTCTATAACCTTTGCCATTTCTTTCAAGGTCTTGTTGTCGAATCTCAGGTCACCAGTAGTCCAACTATCCACATTTGCCTGCGCCGAACTCCTTATTAACACCAAGCCGTCACTAACGGTGTAATATACCTGGTCATTGGGCGACATCCTTTCCTTACTTCTGTCATCTAAGGTTGACACTTCTACCGAACCTTCTTTCAAAGTAATCCAACTCGGTTCATCCAAGTAGGCTTTTGCATTAAATTTTGTACCCAACACCCTGATATTCAACATCGGCAATTTCACCGTAAACGGACATTTTGGATTATGCGCCACCTCAAAATAGCCCTCTCCTTCCAATGTGACCGTTCTATATTTTTCCGAAAACTTAGCCGGATAAGAAAAACGGCTCTCAGCGTTCAGCCAAACTGTTGTCCCATCACTCAGCAATAAAGAAACCCGTTGGCCTTTCGGAACCACTACCGTATTGTATGCTTCCGGTTCCTCTTTCGTGATATAGAACAAGTTTGTTGCAAAAAGACAAACAGTAACCAACACAGCCGCATACTTCCACCATTCCCCGATGGTGAATCTCTGTACCGGTTTCTCTCTTTTCTCTGCCTGCTTACTCAAGCCAAGCTGTCCGCTCAGTTGCCGATAAGCTTCATCCATACGTCCTTTATCCGAAAAACGCATTTCAGTTTTCAGACCCCAGATTTGCTCCAGCTCAAATAAACGCTGACGGCTATCTTTCTCCTTCAACCACTCTAAAACCTCTTTTTCTTCGGTTGCAGTACAATGCTTATTAATATATCGAATTAAAATATCGTCCTTCATTTACTTTCTTTATTGTCTTTCATTATTAAGACAATTAACCAAGAAAGAACTACGGGGTTAAAAAGAAGAAAAAATGCTTTTTTTTGCATTTTATTTTTTACAGACTCCAGAAAAAGCCTGCATGAAAGTATTAACGAAGCAAAAACAACAGGCAGAACAATACCTCCTTCAAATCCTCTCTCAAGAATTTTGTGGCTTTCTGTACATGTTCTTCCACCGTACGGGATGAAATATGCATAGCCTCCGCTATCTCTTTATAAGTCATCTCTTTAAAATAAGACAATTCGAAAGCCTGACGACATTTAGGAGGTAATTTAGAGATGGAAGCTTCCAACAATTTCCGGATGTCACGCTCAACCACCTCATTCCACAATTCATTGGCATCCGATCCTGCCAGCTGAAAGGCCATGCGTTCTTCCGCCAAACGCACCTCCTCCTCATGCCCCAGCACAACAGCTTGGTGCTTCAGATAATTCAGGCAATTATTCTGTGTACATTTATAGAGGAAAGAATGAATGGCATTAGGTGTCAAGGTAGACTTCTGTTCCCAATACATGACAAAAACACTTTGTACAATATCTTCAGCAATATGTTCAGGCACAAAACGGCAAGCTACAGACATCAGACGAGGATAGAAAAGATTAAAAAGAAGACGAAACTCCGCCTCGTCTCCTTTTTGTACTTTATTTATATCTATAGAAATTGTTTGCATCTCCACCTCCAATCCAAAGTTAACAGATGCAAAGCTAATTTATTTTTCCAACTCCTGCAAACTTTCCATTTTCTTTGTTTCCAGGAACTCATAGATGCCACAGAGATGTTCTTTTACCTTTTTATTCCCAAATTCATACACTTTCGTCACTAATCCGTCCAAAAAGTCACGGTCATGAGACACAACAATCAATGTGCCGTCAAAGTCCACCAAAGCTTGTTTCAGGATATCTTTGGTTTTCATATCCAAGTGATTAGTAGGCTCATCTAAAATCAACAGATTCACCGGTTCCAACAATAGTTTGATCATGGCAAGACGAGTACGTTCTCCACCACTGAGCACTTTCACCTTCTTCATGGAAGCTTCGGGGCCGCCAAACATAAATGCACCCAACAAGTCTCGTATTTTATTACGGATCTCCCCTTTCGCCACATCATCTATCGTTTGAAAAACCGTGAGGTTCTCGTCCAATAAAGAGGCTTGATTCTGAGCAAAATAACCAATCTGCACATTGTGTCCCAGCGTTAAAGTCCCTTCATGCTCTATCTCACGCATGATACACTTTACCAAAGTAGACTTACCTTCACCATTCTTGCCCACAAAAGCCACTTTATCCCCTCTCTCGATGGTCAATGAGGCATCCTTGAAAACTACATGGTCACCATAGGTCTTTCCCACCCTGTCCATAATGACCGGGTAATTTCCACTTCGTGGAGAAGGCGGGAATTTCAACCGCAATGCTGAGGTATCTTCTTCGTCCACTTCAACCAATTCTAATTTCTCAAGCATCTTCACACGGCTCTGCACTTGCAAAGTTTTACTATAAGTTCCTTTGAACCGTTCTATGAAATCCTTGGTTTCCTGTATCATCTTCTGCTGTTCCTCATATTGCTTCATCTGTTGCTCGCGTCGTTCTTTACGCAATATCAGATATTGGGAATAGTTCACTTTATAATCATAGATGCGCCCCATCGTCACTTCAATGGTACGGGTTGTGATATTATCTACAAATTTACGGTCGTGGCTGATGACAATTACCGCTTTGGCACTATTGACCAAGAAATCTTCCAACCACTGGATGGATTCAATATCAAGATGGTTAGTGGGCTCATCCAGCAATAATACATCTGGATTCTGGAGCAATAATTTAGCCAACTCAATACGCATACGCCAGCCACCACTGAAATCACTGGTAGGGCGATTGAAGTCCTCACGCATAAAACCAAGTCCCAGCAAAGCCTTTTCCACATCTTCTTCAAAATGGGTAAGATCAATGGAATAAAACTTCTCACTCATGGCAGAAACTTTCTCGATTAACTCCATATATGAATCACTTTCATAATCGGTACGCGTTTCAAGTTCCTTATTTATGGCTTCTATTTCTGCCTCCATAACATGAAGATGCGAGAATGCCTGAGAAGCTTCCTCGAATACAGTACGCCCATCCTCTGTCATCAGATGCTGGGGAAGATAAGCTATCACACAATCCTTAGGAGCCGACACCTTTCCACGACTAGGTTGCCGTACACCAGCCAAAATCTTTAATAAGGTAGACTTACCCGCACCATTTTTCCCCATCAAGGCAATACGGTCTTTCTCATTTATCTGAAAAGATATGTCACTAAACAAGGTGGTACCGCCAAACTCAACGGTCAATCCATCTACTGAAATCATATTTATTCTTTTAATCAGCAAGAGGGTGCGCCAAAAAATGATTCAAGCTACCATTTTTTGACACCCCCTCCTACAAGTTATACTTTATTGTTTTTATACTTTTTGCCAATATCAACTTGCCAATATTAATATCAATAATTGGGCAGTCAGAATACGAAGGAACATGGATACCGGATACACAGTAGAATAACCTACCGCCGGAGCATTATTACCTGCTGTCTGATTAGAATACGCCAATGCGGGGGGATCGGTGTTACTACCTGCAATAAGCCCCATCAACATGAAATAATTCATCTTGTAATGCCAGCGTGCAACCGCTCCCATTATTAATAAAGGTATAACTGTAATGAGGAAACCACAACCCACATACAACAGACCATCTCCATCGACAACCGTATTCACAAAATTCGCACCAGCCTTTATCCCCACACTGGCAAGGAACAAAGCAATACCAATTTCACGCAACATCAAATTGGCACTCATAGTGGTATAAGTCACCAATTTCAATTTATATCCGAAACGACCTATCAAAATAGATACAATCAACGGACCACCGGCCAAACCCAATTTTACCGGAGTAGGAATACCTGGAAATGCAATAGGCAGACTACCAAAGAAAATCCCCAAGAAGATACCCACAAAAATAGTCACGATATTAGGATGATCCAAACGTTTCAATGAGTTACCCATCAAATTGGCAACACGTTCCACCGCATCCTGAGGACCTACCACCATTACACGGTCACCTACCTGCAAGGTTAAGTTACGTGAAGCGAAGATATCCATACCTGAACGGTTGACACGAGTCACATTCACACCATACATACTACTGAAATGAAATTCCCCCAATTGCTTACCATTCATTTTAGGTTGTGTAATCAAAATACGGCGGGATACCATCGGAGTATCCTGCTTTTCCCAATCCACTTCAATTTTAGGACCGATAAAAGCAATAATGGCTTCCGCATCATCCTCTGCACAAACCACAAACAACTGATCACCAAGATGGAAAACAGTATCACGATTAGGAATACTGACATGACCGTTCTGCAAAATACGTGAACAAACAAAATCACGCCCCATGAAGTCTCTGACCTGAAGCAACGTTTTTCCTGCCAATGCCTCATTATGAACTTCCAGGTGCATCATACGAGGAGTCAGATGAGGATTTGCAGCTTCTTCTTTAGCGATATCCTCTTCCTCCTTTTTCAAATTAATCTGGCAAATGTAGCGGATAGCAATAATAGAACCAATGATACCCAGCACTCCCAATGGATAAGCGCACGCATATCCCATCGCTATCTGCGGGCCATTGTAATTCAGCTGGCTCAACGCTTCGTTGGCAGCACCCAGTCCCGGCGTGTTCGTTACTGCACCACAAAGAATACCCACCATCATAGGCAGCTCTATCCGGCCGTTCAAGCCATAATACAAAGCCACAGCCACAGCAATATTCAATGCGACAATCCCCATTGCTACTAGATTCATTGCAATCCCTCCTTTCTTGAAGGAAGAGAAAAAAGAAGGACCTACCTGAAGTCCGATACAGAACACGAACAATATTAGTCCGAAATCCTGTAAAAATGTAAGTATCTGTGTATTCCCCGTTAAACCGAAATGTCCGCAGACAATACCGGTAAACAAAACAAAAGTAACACCTAACGATACTCCGAAAAATTTAATTTTTCCCAGCAACACTCCTACTGCAATCACAAAAGAATAAAGCAGCACGATATGCGCTATTGAGTTTTCATCAAATAATAGATTTTGTAACCAGTCCATGATATAATACTATGTTTTTATAAAATTGCCGCAAAATTAATGAATTCCCCTCACTCAACCCAACAATTTGAAAACTATTATTTCATGATTCTTATTTATTTTGCAATATCCACTTTGCAATAAGAACATCTTTTGCTTTCGTCAGTTAACAAAATGACAGAAACCTCTCTTTCTCCTTTATGAAAATAGCTAAAAAAAGGATTCTATTTAAAAGGTTTTAGTATATTTGCCCATACTATTGAAAAAGTATGTGATATAATTCTTAAATATTAATACCGAATAAACTATGGCAGATAGTAAAGAGAAACTCTTTTCGGACTTCCCAGCCGTTTCTACGGAACAGTGGATGGAAAAGATTACAGCAGACTTGAAAGGCGCTGATTTTGAAAAGAAATTGGTTTGGAGAACCAACGAAGGTTTTAAAGTAAAACCATTTTATCGCCAGGAAGATCTGGAAGGTTTGAAAACAACCGAAGGACTACCCGGAGAATTCCCCTATGTAAGAGGCACGAAGAAAAACGACAATACTTGGTTCGTGCGTCAGGAAATCAAAGTAGAGTGTCCTAAAGAAGCCAATGCTAAAGCACTGGATATTTTGAACAAAGGTGTTGACTCATTGGGATTCTACGTAAAGAAGAAAGATCTCAGTCCTGAATATATCGAAACATTATTGAATGATATCTGTGCGGAATGCATTGAGTTAAACTTCTCCACTTGTCAAGGACATACGGTGGAATTAGCCAAATTGTTGGTTGCTTACTTCCAAAAGAAAGAATACGACCTGACCAAATTGCAAGGCTCCGTCAACTATGACCCTATGGGTAAAATGATGGTAAAAGGCAAAGACCTTAGCAATTTCATCACTACCGCCAAAGAATTGGTAGAAGTACTGGCTCCGCTACCTAAATTCCGTTGTATCTGTGTCAATGCGATAGAACTGAACAATGCCGGATCTTATATTTCACAAGAACTGGGATATGCATTGGCTTGGGGTAACGAATATCTGAGCAAACTGGTAGAAGCAGGAGTTCCTGCTGCACTGGTTGCCAAGAAAATAAAATTCAATTTCGGCATCAGTTCCAACTATTTTCTGGAAATTGCCAAGTTCCGCGCAGCACGTATGTTATGGGCGGACATCGTAAAAGAATATCATCCTCAATGCAACTGCCAACCCGAATGTCCGAACAAAGCGGAAGACGGCACTTGTTTCTGTGCCTGCAAAATGGTGGCACATGCTGAAACATCCACTTTCAACCTGACTTTGTTTGACGCACATGTAAACCTGCTCCGCACTCAAACCGAAGCGATGAGTGCCGCCTTGGCAGGAGTCAACTCCATCACTGTAACCCCGTTTGACAAGACTTACGAAACTCCGGACGACTTCTCTGAACGTATCGCCCGTAACCAACAGTTATTGCTAAAAGAAGAATGTCATTTCAACAAAGTAGTTGACCCCGCCGCGGGTTCTTACTTTATTGAAAATTTAACAATTTCTATTGCCACACAGGCATGGGAGTTATTCTTGAAAGTGGAAGACGAAGGAGGAATGCTGGAAGCAGTCAAAGCAGGAAAAGTACAGGAAGCGATCAACGCAAGCAACAAGGCCCGCCACGACTCCGTTTCAAAACGCAAAGAAATTTTACTGGGTACCAACCAATATCCTAACTTCAATGAAAAAGCAGGCGAAAAGGCTCCTGTAGAAGCCAAATGTTGTTGTGGAGGCAATCATGACAACTGTGAAAAACCGTTTGCCACATTAAACTTCGACCGTGCTGCCAGCCAGTTTGAAGCACTTCGTTTGCAGACAGAGAAATCCGGCAAACGCCCGAAAGCATTTATGCTAACTATCGGTAATCTGGCCATGCGCCAAGCACGTGCCCAATTCTCATGCAACTTCTTGGCTTGTGCCGGTTACGAAGTAATCGACAATTTGGGCTTCCCCACAGTAGAGGCCGGTGTCGAAGCAGCTATGAAAGCCGGTGCAGACATCGTAGTTATCTGTTCCAGCGATGATGAATACGCAGAATATGCTATTCCTGCATTCAAGGCATTAAATGGAAGAGCCATCTTCATTGTTGCAGGTGCTCCTGCTTGTATGGAAGAGCTGAAAGCCGCAGGCATCGAAAACTTTATCCATGTACGTGTTAACGTATTGGACACATTGAAAGAATACAACGCTAAGTTAGGAATTAAGTAAGGAAGAACAATGAAACCGAATTTTAAAAATATAGATATATATGCCGGATTCCAACCTCAGAATGGTATGGAGTGGCAAAAAGAAAACGGCATCACCGCCGACTGGAAAACGCCGGAACACATTAATGTGAAGCCTGTTTACACTAAAGAAGATTTGGAAGGCATGGAGCACTTGAACTATGTAGCAGGTATTCCTCCTTATCTTCGCGGCCCGTACTCCATGATGTACACTTTCCGTCCTTGGACTATCCGCCAGTACGCAGGTTTCTCCACTGCCGAAGAAAGCAACGCATTCTATCGCCGTAATTTGGCATCAGGTCAGAAAGGCTTGTCTGTCGCATTCGACCTTCCGACACACCGCGGCTATGACCCCGACCATGAACGTGTAGTAGGTGACGTAGGTAAGGCAGGTGTGTCAATTTGCTCATTGGAAAATATGAAAGTTTTGTTCGATGGTATTCCTTTGAATAAGATGTCTGTTTCCATGACCATGAACGGTGCCGTACTTCCCATCATGGCATTCTACATCAATGCAGGTTTGGAACAGGGAGCTAAATTGGAAGAAATGGCCGGAACCATCCAGAATGATATCTTAAAAGAGTTTATGGTGCGTAACACATATATTTATCCACCTGCCTTTTCCATGAAGATCATCTCTGACATATTTGAATATACCTCACAAAAAATGCCTAAGTTCAATTCTATCTCCATCTCGGGCTACCACATGCAGGAAGCAGGTGCCACAGCAGATATTGAATTGGCTTATACACTGGCTGACGGTTTGGAATATCTTCGGGCCGGAGTCGCTGCAGGTATAGACATCGACGCATTCGCTCCACGTCTGTCATTCTTCTGGGCTATCGGCATGAATCATTTTATGGAAATTGCCAAAATGCGCGCAGCACGTATGTTGTGGGCCAAAATTGTCAAACAGTTCAACCCGAAGAATCCGAAATCACTGGCATTGCGTACCCATTCCCAGACTTCGGGCTGGTCATTGACAGAGCAAGATCCATTCAACAATGTAGGTCGTACTTGTATTGAAGCTATGGCAGCAGCATTGGGACACACCCAGTCACTGCACACCAACGCGTTGGATGAAGCAATTGCATTGCCCACCGACTTCTCTGCACGTATCGCACGTAATACTCAGATTTATATTCAGGAAGAAACATATGTTTGCAAGAACGTTGACCCATGGGGTGGTTCTTACTATGTAGAATCTTTAACTAACGAATTGGCTCACAAGGCTTGGGAACATATTCAGGAAATTGAAAGCTTGGGCGGTATGGCGAAAGCTATCGAAACCGGAGTACCCAAAATGCGTATTGAAGAAGCTGCGGCACGTACTCAGGCCCGTATCGACTCCGGTGCCCAGACAATTGTCGGCACCAACAGATATCGTTTGGAAAAAGAGGATCCTATCGATATCCTTGAAGTAGACAATACAGCTGTACGTTTGGAACAAATTGAAAATCTGAAGCGTTTGAAAGAAGGCCGCAATCAAGCAGAAGTAGACAAAGCTTTGGCAGCCATCACCGAATGTGTAAAGACAGGTAAAGGCAATTTGCTGGAACTGGCTGTAGAGGCGGCTCATGTCCGTGCTACCTTGGGCGAGATTTCGGATGCTTGTGAAACAATTGTAGGACGTTATAAAGCAGTAATCAGAACTATATCAGGCGTGTACTCATCAGAAAGTAAAAAGGATACAGACTTCGCAAAAGCTTGCGAACTGACCGAAGAATTTGCAAAGAAGGAAGGCCGCCGTCCGCGTATCATGATTGCCAAGATGGGACAGGACGGACACGACCGTGGTGCAAAAGTAGTTGCAACAGGTTATGCCGACTGTGGTTTCGACGTAGATATGGGACCGTTGTTCCAAACTCCTGCCGAAGCTGCTCGTGACGCAGTGGAAAACGACGTTCATGTAGTAGGTGTTTCTTCATTGGCTGCCGGACATAAGACACTGATCCCGCAGATTATTGAAGAATTAAAGAAATTAGGTCGTGAAGATATTTTAGTTATCGCTGGTGGTGTTATCCCCGCTCAAGACTATGACTTCTTATACAAGGCAGGTGTTGTAGCAATCTTCGGCCCCGGAACTTCTGTTGCCAAAGCAGCTGTTCAGATTATGAACATTTTACTGGACGAAGAGGAATAAACTTTTTCACCTAAATAGTTTATCATTTTAAACAATAGTAAAGAATCTGTTTACACTTATTTTGTGTTTACAGGTTCTTTACTTCATTCAAAACAATGGATTATAGCAATTAGAACAAGTATAAATTAAATCCATTTCTTCTAAATTACTAAAAAAACATCAACAAAATTGATATTAGACAACACAAGTAACACAAAAAGAAAACCAGAAAAGCTATCGGCCTTGTAAAACAAAGGTTATGTTAAGCAAAAAGGTGGTACAAAACTTTCAAGAAAAAGTCTGCCCACCTCCTTTAAGAGAAAATTTATGTGTTAGAGAGAATTATTAATAGTTCTTCGTACAAAGTGAATTAAAGTCTGTTTCAATTTTAGGTATCTCCCACACCCAACCTTGTGCATCTTTATCCTTTTCAAGGAAAGTACAGAAAGCTATATCAAAATTTGATCCACGTTTAATAGACAAATGCAAACGTTTCAAATCATAAAAACGAAAACCTTCACCCCATAATTCCACCCGGCGACTATTCATAATTTCCTCTGCCAAAGCATCACCAGTATTACCTTTCGAGACATAAGAGGGATCGCGGGTTATCTGGAATTTAGTAAACACAGTCTGCGCCTCACTATCTTTTCCTGCACGAGCTAAAGCTTCAGCCTGGGTGAGATACATTTCTGCCAAACGCATAAATGCGACATCACCTACAGCATCGGCTGTAGAACGGGCAGTAAACTTACGGTTTTGATAAGCATTCTTTGCATAACTTGATGACGGAACAGATGCTTCCCCAGTCGGATCCCACCACGCACGCCGTAAGTCTGTTTCAGACATCGTTTCATAAGCATCCACATTTATGCACTTCACTCCCTGACGAATGGCACTGGAGTTAAAGTTCCATGACATATATGCATAATAAGAATAAAAATAAACAGTCTTATCATCGGGAGTCATTGCAGCATACATCGCTTCTTTAGTGTCCGTCGTAATATTGGCAAACCCACAATTCAACTGACTGCCAGTCATCAACTGGTGACCACCTGCTTCAGCTAAAGAAATAGACTTCCCTGCATAAACCGCCGCATTATTATAATCTTGCATGGTCAATGCTACACGTGCCTTCAATCCCCATGCCACCATCTCGCTATAATGATTGACATCATTTACTTTTATTCCACTCAAAAGTATACAAGCCTCATCCAAATCATTATTGATTTTAGCATAAACATCTTCTACGGAATTACGTGCCTGCTCTTCGGCCACAGCTTTTTCACGATAAGGAATTCCATCCTGTGTATTATCCTTGCCGGCTTCATAACGTTTTGCATAAAGCTGTACCAAATTAAAATGAGCCCAAGCACGGATACACAAAGCTTCTCCCTTTATCTGGTCAAACAATTCCTGGCTAGTTATTTCAACTTCCTCCAAACCCGCCAAAATTTTGTTAGCATTCAGAATCCATTGATAATAAATTTGCCAGAACTTATAATTATAACCATTCGTTTCATTCATATTGCATTGCCATCCTAAATAGGCCGCCTTCATCCATGTATTTGTCTGCCAATTCATATCATCAGCCTCTGCATCACGTGACATCATAAAACCGGGTTCACCGCCCAAACACTGATATCCACTTTCCTGAGAAACCATCTCTTTATGAATTCCATTCAATGCTATATAAAGATTGTCCAACGAGGTGTTTATTGTCGTTTCTGAAACAGAGGTAGAGGGAATAGTATCCAGATAATCACCGGCACAACCAGATAGGAACATTACTCCAACTGTCGCTAATCCTAATGTTATATTTTTAATTGATCTCATAATTCTTTTATTTTTTAGAATGAAACATTAAGCCCTAACGTGATATTACGGGACGGCATATATTCATTATAAGTTACACCGGAATAATTAGCCATCGGATTCAATCCCTGACGGGCTTTCAACATGAACAGGTTTTCCGCAGTCAGATTCAAACGGGCGCTCTTAAGCATCACTTTGCTCAACCAAGCTTTTGGGAACTGATAGCCAATAGTGACAGATCTTAAATTAAGATAATCCGAACTGGTAAGCCAACGAGTTGAATAAGACTGACCAATATTCGTGGTATGAGCTGCACTATTGTCTATGCGGGGAACCTCAGTAATATCCCCTGCCTGTTTCCATGCTTTTAACAAATCCGGACTTTGTGCATAACCAAATTCAGTCATACTCATCATGGTAGCATAATTAGTATCCAAAACCTGACCGCCCAACTGGTAAGAGAATACAGCAGCCAAATCAAAGTTCTTATAACTTACTCTGACATTAAACCCACCAAACACATCAGGAATAGAAGAACCACTGAAGTCGTATTTAGCATAAGTATACGAATTGGTCAATTCCTTACCATCAATAGTCACTACTGTTTTTTTATACTCATCAAACTGGCTCTGTGTAATGTTTCCATCCCCTGTTCCAATATTCCCTTGATTATATTTACTTACATCAGCCACATATAAACCATCACCGGTCTGAGGGTCTACCCCATGCCATTGACGAAGCCAGAATTCATAAATGGACTTTCCTTCCAACCACTTTTTAGAACCACTGATATATCCATTTTCTTTCATTGTAGCCGGCAGGTTCTTTATCTTATTCTTCACAAAAGTAGCATTGGCCCCAACAGATACACTCCAGTCTTTATTTTTAAATGCATTATAATCCAACTCTATTTCCACTCCTGAATTAGTGACCTTACCAATATTCTGTATAATGGATGTTACTCCGACAGAAGCGGGCTGAGAAACATCAAACAACAAATCCTTGGAATCTTTCTTAAAATATTCAATAGTACCCGTCAAACAGTCAAACAAACCAAATTCAAGAGCAATATCCGTAGATATTTGTGTTTCCCATTTCAATGAGGGATTGGCTATCACCGTGAAGTAGGCTCCAGCTTCTGAACCATTTTTATATCCCAAACCATATAAGGTCTGATAAGGATAATAATCAGGATCACCATCACTATCCAATATATTATCATTACCTGTTTCACCGTAAGAAGCACGTAATTTCAAGTTATTCACCCATTTCACATCCTTCATAAATGCCTCTTCACTAATTCTCCAGCCTGCTCCGAACGACCAGAAATCCCCCCAACGGTTCTCTTTTGCAAAACGCGAGGAACCATCATGGCGATAAGAAAGTGAAGCGTAGTATTTATGAGCATAATCATAATTGATACGGCCAAAGTAACCTTCCTTTTTATAGGTATTTGTATAGGAGCTAAGTGAACTGATATTTACGAAATTACCAAATTCATACATACCCGAAACTGTTTCCTGAGTCTTCATACCATATAAATACTCATACTTATAAGAATAGTTTTCATGTCCTAAAAGAACGTCAAAGTTATGATTTCCGATAGACTTGTTATAAGTTATCAATTGATTAAAGGTCTGAGTCAGCGTCCGGGTAGACATCTGGTTCAAACGGCCCGGTCCTGCAGTACCATCGCCCACATAAGGATTTTCATAGACTTTACGACGATAATCAATATTATTGATAGAGTAATTGGCTGTAAGGTTCAACCCTTCAACCGGAGTCAAAGTGAGATAAGTATGTCCAGTCTGATTAACACGCACTAGTTCACGTTGATTGAACTCTGTTTCAGCTATCGCATCACGTCCATTATTCGACAAGCGAGTTCCTTCATAATCATAAATATATTCACCCGGATCAGTAGTTGCCTTACCATTAGCATCCAAATAAGCACCGGTTTCCAAATCATGTTTATGAACGGGATATATAGGAGCCATGGTACGAATAAAACGTGTAAGGTTACTATATGAACTCGAATTTCCCGAATCTGAAGTTGAATAATTGGATACCGTACGAGTTACTCCCAAATTCAAACCTGTCTTGAACCATTTAGTAGGGTACACATTATAATTCAAACGACCAGAATAACGTTCAAAGTCAGTCTTAATCATATAACCATCGTCATTTAAATAACCAACAGAAGCATAAGTATCACTTTTTTCTGTTTTTGTATTATAACTCAAATTATATTCCTGACGATAGCCGGTCTTGAAAGCTGCATCTTCCCAATCCAAATCATCTCCCCACTTCAATGCATCGGCTGAAGAATTCAGCTTTCCATCAGTTCCGACAATGGCATCATCTGCGACACCAACAAAAGGATTATATTTCAACGTACTTCCAATTTTAGATGTTGCCAATGAGGCCGCCGTTACGACATCTTTACCAGATGTAATATAGGAATTCTTCAACATCTCCCATTGTAAAGGATAGTAATCATAAATTCCCACCTTTTTATAATCTTTATAAGCCCTGTTTGACCATCCTTGGTTAATAGTCAAGTTTACTCCTGTTCCACCTGACTCTTTACCTTTTTTAGTAGTAATCAAGATAACACCATTACCCGCACTTGAACCATACAAAGAAGTAGATGCCGCATCTTTCAATATAGTCATAGACTCAATATCTGCAGGATTAATATCACCTATGCTACCATTATATATAGTTCCGTCCACTACATATAAAGGAGCATTGGATGCATTGACTGAGCCAAACCCACGAATACGGATAGAAGAAGATTCACCAGGTTGTCCGGTGGCAGCAGTCACCTGAACTCCGGAAGCATTCCCTTCCAATGCAGCTGTAACATTAGTGATAGCACGTTTCTCTATGGATTTGGCCCCTACTGTGGAAGCAGCTCCGGTAAAAGATGATTTTTTCTGTGTACCATAAGCTACTACAACGACCTCATCAATCAATTCTGTATCACTTTGCATCACTACTCTTTGCTCACCACCCTTTATAGCCAATTCTTGTGTTTTCATACCGACAAACGATATTACCAAAGATTTTGCATTGACCGGAACATTGTTTATACTATACCGGCCATTCATATCGGTAATAGTTCCAAGGGTAGTACCTTTCACAAGAACCGAAGCTCCGACAATCGGCTCATTGTCTTCTGCCGAAACTACAACTCCAGTAATTCGGGATACCTGAGCCATTGCCATACCTGTCCATAGGAATAGACAAGTCAACGTAAACAAAACTCTCTTTTTCATAAAAAAACTTTTTAATTTAACGTTCATAAATGCTAAGTTCTCTTAGAACTTAGATAAAAACGTTCAAAAAGAGTTGTTTTGCTGAGTTTGGCAAGCAAAAAGTAAATCCTGTTAGAATAAAATTATTTATTATCCAACATTTTAGCTGCGATATCTTTGGTATTTAATATATTTTCATATCTTTGCAGCAATATTTAATATAAAGTTCTAAGAGAACTTAGGTCATGTTAAACATTGAACTATAAGGTATTGACAATACTCAAAACATATTGTAACACTTTTACATACATCACATATTCTCAGACAAAATGATTTCATTCCAAATATATTGCTTTATTTCCATCCGGAACGTAAGAACAGACAGTTTCTATAATTCTTTCCGTACCAGTTAAAAATCATAGATGCATAATATATGAAACAAAATGAAGTTCCTTGGGGTAGAATTACAATCTACCTTTGTCTACAATCAGCAAGGGCCACGCCGAAAGTCGACGAAGCCCATTCCTAAAATACTCCATTTACCCATCCTTACTCCCCAAAGATAAGTACAATATTTATTCTTCTATCAATTCGTACTTTCCTTCCGGAAACCAGCGTTCCAGTACATTATCCACTTCTGATTCAATCTCAGGAGTCACATAGCGGCACACCTTTTTATAAGCATAAACCAAAGATACCGCTTCATCAATCCAGCCGATAATTGGTAACCGCTTAGCCGAAATCAAATCAATCGGCAATACCAAATACGAAAGTGCCGCCACAATCAACATTTTATCCGAAGAGGGAGTTTCGGGGCTTCGCAATACATAATATAATAGAAGTACAGGACGAGCAGTCGTTCTACTGGTGGCCTTTACGTAATCCGTAATTTTCTCCCACAGGAGCTCATAATCAATCAAGTTTTTTTTCATTTTCATATATGATTTTGTTAAGGGTAATATATCTATTATTTCGATAAATTTATGAACTTAACTTCGTAAGCCAAGCAACTTATGTTCGTGAGCCAAGTTACTTAACTTACTTGCCCCATGAACTTAAGTTCATTAAAATGATTATCTTGTTTATTTTCCGGTACTCATCACTCCGGAATCGTTATCACTATTATTCACCCTCCGTTGGCCTGCTTTAAACTTACGGCCAAACGAGAAATTATAAGAAACACTTGCCAAAAACATTTGCGAGCTCTCCTTCACATAATTCGTTTTTTTATAAGAAGCATATTTATTCCAGTTCTCAGTCTGCTGTTTATAATTATCCGTAAACGGATTAAAAGCTCCCAACCCTACACGCAAATTCTTGTGCGTGTAATACATCACCAATACCTGAATATTCTCCCCCCCTGACAAGGTTTCCCCCCAGAAATTATTCCAATTAGTATTCATCTGCCAGTAAAGAGAGAACTGCTTGTAATTAAAGGATGCTTCAGCATTACAATACCAGTTTGTATAAGTATGAGAATATGTATTACCATGACTCATATAATGGTTTACTCCACCGGTAAACGAGAACTGTAGCATATCCTTAATAGGGCCAACACGCAAAGTCAGACGCCCTGATAATTTCTGCCAATCCTTTTGATTGTCCCATGTCTGTACAATCTTGTCACCGTCCTGATACTTCTCGTCCATAATGGCATTCGGCTGATAATCATACGCCCCCCAAAGATTAGAATAAAATATACCTTTCTGCCATTCGTATGTCAACTCTGTGTGATAACGCAAATAGGCTTTCAAGTTCGGATTGCCTCGTCTGATTTGCAACGAATCCACAATCTGTTCTACTGCACTTAAATCCCCCAATGACGGAGAAGCATTACTGATATCGGATTTCCAACGGACGAATGAATTTCCCGGCAACGTATAATGCAGTACCAAACGAGGATTAAAACTATAATTCTCATACGAATCATCACCACTTTGTTTGTAATAAGAACGAGTAACACCTACACCCAATCTGTAGTCCAATTTATTTACCTTTCCTCTATATTCCCCATAAACATATGTATCCCCTTGATTCATATCCGTTTCATAATAATGACCGTTACGGTATGCATTATTGGCGAAAGACTGGGTATGGCGCAACCCGAAACTCAACGAATTTCCTTTAGAAAATTGCTTCTCATAAACAGCCTCCCCAATTAGAGAATATTTATCTCCTAATACATTATTATTAATATCAGTCAACAACTCATCCTGCAAGCTTTCTTGATACAAACGGCGTGATTTTTCCCTATTATAAGTACCTACCACATTGAATACCAAAAGTTGCTTATTTTTCAATCCCTGTTGATAATAAAGATCCAACGAAGGACGAGACCAACTTTTTTTAGTACGGTCTATCATATCCACCTTATCATCAGAATCGGCAACATTAGTCAATACTCCTTGATAATCCCAATGAGGCTGGCTATTACTTCTCAAACGAAAAGTAGCACTGAACAATGAATTTTCAGTCTGCTGTAAATTATAATTCATACTTAAATTATTCATAAACACAGATCCGTGCCCCGGTTCACCTTCTTCTATACGATGTAATGTTGTTCCGTCCGCCAAATGGAATTCCTCTTCATTATCCCGATACATACCATAGAAATCGCGAGGTCCCATGTAATACGAAACACCAAACTCAGACTTCTTATGGTTCACTTTTCCAAAAACATTATATTCTCCCCACATGGCATTCATCCCCTGAGACAAATCCACTCCAAAGTTTCCCCCCGTTTCCGGACGACGGACAATATAATCAAGCACTACCTCAGCATTACCATAACGCAAACCAGGGTTGTCATGATACTCTATACGAATAATGTCTGATGGCTGTAATGCCTTAATCTCTTCAACTTCTGCTTTCGCTCCATTGATACGAAGCTGAAGTTCTCCTCCCCCTAACACTCCTATCTCATTATTCATGGGATTTATCTGAATACGGGGAAGCATCATCTGTTGCAACAGATTGACTCCATTTGTTGAAATCTTCATTTGCCGTTCAGAAGGAAAAATCAACTTACGATCCGAATGACTGATTTGTCCGGAAGCACTAACTGTTACACCTTCCATAGCCACAGCATCATCTTCCAATAAAATTTCCCTTAAATTTATATTCTGTTTAATTCCGTTTAATACAATAAATTGCGTACGATACCCCACACAGGATAATGCCAATAAATAATCGCCTGCATAGACCTTATTCAGTAAGAAATCGCCTTTGCTATTCGTAATAGTTCCTCCAACAAAAACCGAATCTGCTGTTTGTAAAACTACATTAACATATTCTGCAGCCTTTTTACTTGTCGCGTCTTTCACAGTGCCCTTTATAATTATTTGTTGGGCAAAAACTCCTTGTACCATACTGGCTACCAGTATGACTATCATTACTATTTTTCTCATTTTAAATATTATGATTTTATTCTTTTTACAAGATGGCCTGTCCTGCTTAAAAGTTATTGTTTTACAGTTTAGACGCTAGAAGATGAAAAAAAGTTGCACTTCCCGAACTTTTTGCTTAAAAAAAGGTTATATTTGCAGAAAACCTGTTTCAATAATGAAAAAAATTCTTCTAACATTAGCACTTGCCTTTTGTTGTGTCGCAGGGCAAGGACAAACTACAGCCATACCGGCAGGTGTCAATATTCAAGAGTTAAATACAAAGTGGGCAAAATTCACTCAGTATGCCGAACAAAAGCAAATAAATAAAGCGGTAGAAGAGGGAATACGGGTAAGTACGCTCTTTACTCAAAACAGACAATATAAAGAAGCCTTTGCCACTTGCCGACAAATGGACGCACTGATTTATTATAGTGAGCAAGAAAAAAAATCACCTGAGTACAAATTGCGTTTCATGGTGGGTAAAGAACGCCTGCGTATGTATACGAATCTAAAAAATACAGAACAATGCAAGATACTATTGAAACAACTTCACTCCTATACAGACCTATTAAAATCAGACTCTTTACAAGAAGAACTTCTAATGACGGAAGCCAATTATTATCAAACTTTCGGTATGACAGACAAAAGCTTGGAATGTTATAACATCTTATTCCAAAAGCGCTCTACCGGTAAAGATGAAAAAGGAATAGACCAATGCTATAAAGACATGTTGGGATATGCCGAACAGAATAATAATGCCCCATTGGCTATTGCAATGAGAAAACTTTATACTTCATGGCAAGATTCCATAAAAGCAGTAAAAACAGCCAATGAGCTAAACACACTACAACAAAAATATGAAACCAGTCAAAAAATTTTGCAGGAAAAAGAAGACAAGATTACCACAAATCTAATTATTATCATTGCATTATGTGTGTTATCTGCCATATTAGCTGCCGGATTATTATTTTTAGCTACCTTGTTATTTAAACATATCCGCCAAGTAAAAAAATTGAAACATAGCCTACAAATAGCGAATGAAAACAATGAGCAGAAGTCTAAGTTTATCGGTAATATCAGCGCCCAAATTGAACCAAGTCTGAATACAATAGATGAAGCAACAAAGGGAACAATATCTACCCCAATATTACATGAAAACATCAAGGCACTGAAAGAACTAATGACAGCTATCCAGACGTATATTTCATTGGAAGAAACACGTGAAGAACATTATCCGCTAAAGGAACTGAACATAAATACATTATGTGAAAGTATTATGGAAAAAGCGAAAATAAACTTCAAGTCCGGAGTAGAAGCAGTGGTAAACGTCCCACGTGTAAATATTAAGACAAATGCAGAAGAATTGGAACGCATATTAAACCATTTATTGAACAATGCAGCAGAATATACGAAAAGCGGTAAGATTTCACTGGAATTCAAAAAACGAAGCGCTCATACACATCAATTCATACTAACTGATACGGGAACGGGAATTCCGGTTGAAGCGCGTGAAAGACTGTTCAAGCCATTTGCAAAAATACGCGATTTAACACAAGGGAACGGACTAGGGTTGCCTACCTGCAGCCTTATCGCTTATAAATTAAATGGCACACTGACTTTGGACACTGATTATAAAAAAGGGACCCGGTTTATACTGGAACTTCATGTATAATAGTGTACATTCTCACATATTAACATGGATTATTCATTCTGACAATCAATAAATTTGATTTAATCCGTGTTAATATGTGATGATTTCCTGTATCTCTCCGTTAGTGAGATTATAAATTAATGAGAAGAAAGAGACAACACATCCAATCCTGAAGGGCTTTGGAATACCCTTAATCCGAATTCGGGAAGCACAGCCAACAAATGGTCAAAGACCTCTGCTTGCAAGCGTTCGTATGGAATCCAGTCTTTATTGGCAGAGAAGAAATAAAGTTCTATGGGCAATCCTTGCGGCGTAGGTTGTAATTGACGCACCATCAAAATCAATTCTGTATTCACCCGAGGATTATGACGCAAATAATATTCCAGATAGTGACGAAACACATAAAGATTCACTTCCTCCTTTCCCGTTTTTTCAAAGTCTGACATCCAAGCTTGTTTTTCAAATGTCTTCATTTGCTCCAGTGTACAGAAATGGACTGTATTCATATCTATATTAATAGAACGCTTCACCCTACGTCCACCACTTTCCCGCATACCACGCCAGTTCTGAAACGAATCACTGACCAATGCATAAGGAGGAACTGTGGTTATAGTATTATCCCAATTGCGTACTTTTACAGTGGTAAGGGTCACTTCTATTACTGTACCGTCAGCTCCATATTTCGGCATAGTAATCCAATCTCCCGGTCGAAGCATATCATTGGCAGAAAGCTGGACTCCGGCAACCAATCCCATAATCGTATCTTTGAAAACCAACATCAAAATAGCAGCAGAAGCACCCAATCCTGTAAGAATGTTCACAGGATCTTTATCTATCAATGTACTGACTATAATAATTACCCCTACACAAATCACAATCAGTTTTATCATCTGATATACTCCTTTCAGAGGATGATTTTTCAGCTTCTCATGTTCACTTGAAATGGTATAGAGAGAGGTCAAAAAAGAACAGATCAATTTCATGGCTACAGCCGTGATGTAAACCCAGCATAGCTTCAGTATGAATGTCAAAGTCACAGGCTCATGTGGAAAAGCAAAAGGAAGTAATACATACAATATTATAGGTGGAATAAGATGACACATATTATCCAGTACAGCATCATTGAATAAATAATCATCCCAAGTAGCCTGTGTTCTTGCTGTCAGTTTTTTTATAGTAGGAACTATTATTTTTCTACAAAAGTAATCTGCCACAAAAGCAATGATCAGAATCCCTGCTATCATGACAATACGCTGAGTGATGCCCAGACTTTCCTGATGCACCCCCATCTGTTGCAATAAGTTAGTAAGATCGTTGTTTATTGTATCCATATTTTATACGTTTGCTGCAAAGATAATAAATTCACCACAGACTATATATATCAACTCAGATTATTTATATTGACAATCAGCAATTTATATTCAATCTGTGTTAATTTGTATAATCTGTGGTGAAATATGAAAAGGAAACATTCACTGTTTCTTTGTCAACCATTTCTCTTGAATATTCTGCATCACTTCATACCAATTAGGAATATAAACGGTAGCAAAAATCGTATTCACGGCCATACCAAATACTACTGCCGCACCTAGTGCCACACGGCTTCCGGCACCAGCGCCTGTTGCAAACAGCAACGGCATCACACCTAATACAAAAGTAAATGAAGTCATCAGAATAGGACGCAAACGCACATGTCCCGCCTCATAAGCCGCCTCACGGATAGGATTGCCGGCCTTACGGTAATCACGGGCGAACTCCACAATTAAAATACCATTTTTCGCCGATAAGGCTATCAACAGAATAATACCGATTTGTGTATAAATGCTGACTGGAACTCCCATCACCCAACAACCGAGCATCGCTCCCAAAATAGCTACCGGTAATCCCATTACGGCAGCCACCGGGCTTGTCCAACTTTCATACTGAGCTGCCAATACTAAATAAGCTACCAACAAAGCCATGATTAAAATAATAGTAGTAGTATTACCAGCCTGAGTTTCTTGATAAGCAACAGAAGTCCACTCATATCCAAACTCTCCTCCTAGCTGATTTTTTATCAAACTCCCCACAGCCTCTATCGCCTGACCGGAACTACTCCCCGCAGCCGGAGTAATAGTGATAGAAGCTGCCGAATACATATTATATCGGTTTATCTGATCCATTCCCAGTTTTTGCTCTATTTGTGTAAAACTACTGAAAGGAACCATCTCTCCTTTCGAATTGACCACACTCAGTTTCAACACATCATCAATCACCTTTTGGGCCTGTTCACCAGCCTCCAATTTTACCTGGTAGATACGGCCGAATTCTACAAAATCATTTACATAAGCCTGCCCCATATAATACCCTAATGTAGAGAAAACCTGATTCAACTGCAAGCCCATTAACTGAACTTTATCACGGTCTATATTCAAAAAATACTGAGGTACATCCGCTTGATACATACTGCTTATAGAAGCAATAGCCGGCTCATTGTGATAATTAGCCAATAACGCCTCAACCGCCTTTTGCAGTTCTTCTGCACCCAAAGACTTGCGATCTTCCAGTTCGAGTTGTAAACCACCTGTATTACCCATACCAGGGATAGCAGGAGGAATAATACCAAAGACTTGGGCTTCCTGTATCATGGCATATGCCTGTTCATTAAAACGATTAACCACCGCTTGAGCGGTATGCTCCTTACCCGCACGCTCTTTCCAATTCTTCAGCACCACAAAATAGGTAGCCGCATTAGGCAACTGACCACCTCCCATGATACTGAATCCGTTTACTCCCAAATAAGTCTTCACTTCGGGATACTCTGACAAAATAGCATCAATCTGCTTACCCACCATTTGTGTACGTTCTAAAGAAGAGGCAGCCGGAAGCTGAATGGCAATCATAAAATATCCGTCATCTTCTTCGGGAATAAAGGTGCTGGGCCATTTTACAAACATCAAAATAGCAATAACTGATATTACGATATAAGAACCGATAGCAATAACCGGACGTGCCAACAACCATTTTACTGAAGCGTCATAAACCCGTTGCATCCAGTCATTCATACTATCAAACCAACGGAACAAACGCGCTTTATGCGTCGGAGTGGGACGGAGCAACAGAGCACAAACAGCCGGAGTCAATGTCAATGAATTGAAACCACTTATAACCGTAGAAGCCGCAATAGTCAATGCAAACTGTTTATAAAGTTGCCCGGAAATTCCACTAATCAGTGTAGTAGGGATAAAAACGGCAAGCAGTACCAGCACCACTCCGACAATAGGTCCGGTAATCTCTCCCATAGCCTGCTCGGTAGCCGCCCGGGCGTCCAGCTTCCCTTCATCTAGAATACGGGTGGCATTTTCAGTCACCACAATAGCATCATCCACTACAATAGCTATAGCCAATATCAAGCCGAACAGTGTCAATGTATTGATAGAAAAGCCTAGAGCAGCCATTACCGCCAGTGTTCCGATAAGAGAAACAGGGATAGTAAGACATGGAATAAGAACCGCCCGCCAGCTTTGCAGGAAAAAAAAGATAACCAGCACCACTAGAACAATCGCCTCCACGAAAGTCTTCATCACTTCATCAATAGAGTCATGAACCACATCTGTAGTGTCCAATGTTACATTATACTTCACCCCTGCCGGAAATGTTTCAGCCAATTCCGCCATGCGTGCACGAACTCCTTTAGACACATCCAATGAGTTACTCCCCGGTAACTGATAGACAGCAATACCTGCTGTAGGTTGTCCCTTCAATTTGGAAACAACTCCATACTCGGCACTTCCCAACTCAATTTTGGCAACATCTCTCAGACGAAGTACCTTCCCCTGGTCTTCCACTCTCAATATGATGTCCCCAAACTCTTCAGAAGTAGAAAGCCGTCCCTTCACATTCAGCGTATATTGAAAATCATTATTGGCCGAACTACCGATAGGCTGTCCCACATAACCGGCTGAAACCTCCATGTTCTGACTCTGAATAGCAGAGTAAACTTGCTGCGGAGTAATATTGCGGATACGCATTGTTTCAGGATTCAGCCATACACGCATGGAATAGTCTCCGGCTCCCATCACATTCACCGCTCCTACTCCCGGCACACGTGTCAACTGGTCTACCAGATTCAAATTGGCATAATTGGTCAGATAAAGGCCATCATAAATACTATCACCACTCAGTGTAAGCATCATCACAATATTGGATGACTGCTTCTGCACCGTCACTCCCTGTACTTTCACAGCTTCAGGCAAAGAATTCAACGCTACACTAACTCGGTTTTGTACCATTACAGTTGCCATATCAATATCCGTTCCCACTTCGAAAGTCACAGTCAGCGAATAAGCACCCGATGCGGAGGAATTGGAGCTCATATACAACATTCCATCCACACCGTTTACCTGCTGTTCAATGGGGATACCGACAGTTTGAGCTACAGTTTCAGCATTGGCACCCGGATATACCGCACTGACTTGCACGGTAGGCGGCGTAATATCGGGATATTGCGCCACGGGCAATATATTCAGAGTTACAAGTCCAGCCACCACGAATAACAAAGCCAGCACCGTGGCAAATATAGGCCGTTCTATGAAAAATTTTGAAAACATAAGGCTATTGAAGTTTATTGGTTTGTTCTATCGGTTTAATTTTCATGCCTTGGCGCACTTTCAACAATGCCTTGGTGACATAACGTTCGGAAGGTGACAAGCCACTTTTTACAACACGCATATTATGATCCGCCAATTGCCCGACTTCAATATGCCGATAATTCACTATATCACTGTCATTCACTACATACAAATACTTGCCCAACTGATCTGTTCCGATAGAAGCATCATTAACCAGCACTGCATTCCGCGCTTCACCGTATGGTAACGTGACACTGACAAATAATCCGGGACGAAGCTTCCCGTCAGAGTTATCTAATTCCGCACGCAAACGGAGAGTACCTGTAGTTAATGTCACATTGGGAGAAAGATAATCTAGTTTCGCTTTCCATGCCTGTGCCCCGTCAGTCCCCAAGCGCAAGGTTACAAAATGAGTTTCTGCAGGAATCTTGCTGGCAGCCTCCTGGGTCAGCTCGTATGTCAGATATTGGTTATCTGCAATATTAAAATAGGAATACATACGGTTATCCTTATAAACAGTAGCCAATTTAACCGGTTGCAAAGCACCACCGATGTATGCTCCGACAGAATAAACTGATACATCAACCACTCCATCACAAGGAGCCTTGACATAGCAATAACTCAAGTTGGTACGCGCAGTTTTCAAAGCTGCTTCAGCATTACTTACGGCAGCCTCACAAGCAACGACATGGCTTTCTGCCTGCAAATATTGTATACGGCTCACCGCATCACTTTTTATCGCTTCTTTCATACGTTGATAACTACTGACAGCATATTCAAGATTGGCTTTAGCCGTTTTTAATTCAGCTTCCGCTTGTTTCACTGAATTTTCATAAAGTGTCGGTTCTATAACAAACAATACCTGTCCCTGACGTACTCGGGAACCAGGTGCAAAATTCTTGGATTGTAAAGTTCCATTTACTCGTCCCACCAAATCTACAGTGGATTCCGCTTCCAAATAACCGGGATAATCTTTGGTCAGCGTCACATTTTCCACCAAAGGTTTCGCTACATCTATAGGCAATGCCTGCATTCCTGTCTGAGAAGGTTTATTTTTATCGCAGGCGGTGAGCACACATACCGTCCATGCGAAAGTTATCATTATTCTTTTCATATCTTGGGTTAGGTTTTTTATTATTTCTATAGTTCAACAACTTTTCCGTCACAGTCTACCAGCCTCCACCCAATGCCTGATACATCTGAATCAGACAAAGCAATGAATATCCCTGTGCCTGCACCAATGAATTCTCGTATGACAGTAACGAACGCTGTGCATCCAACACATTTTGGAAAGGGCTCAGCCCCTGTTTGTATAAGTCCAATGAAAGTTTAAATGCCTCTTTCCCCTGATTCAGCATCTCACGACATGCCACAATCTGTTTGATGGAATTCTTATAACTACTCATGGCATTATCCACCTCCTGCACTGCTGTAAGAACCGTAATATTGAACTGATTGATTGTCTCATCCAGTTGTGCACGCTGCAAGCGTACATTATTCGCACGCTGGCCACCATTAAAAATCGTCCAGCTCATAGAGGGAGCGATGCTCCATGTCATACTGCTACGTTTAGTAAAGTCTTTCATATCATGTGAAGCATAGCCGAAGGAACCGTTCAGAAAAAATGAGGGAAGCCAATCGGTCTTAGAAGCTCCCAACAGGGCTGCTTGTGCATTGACTTGACGTTCGGCAACCCGTACATCGGGACGTCGTAAAAGTAATTGTCCGGGAAGACCAACCCCTACCGGCTCTATATAATCGGGTAACGGTTTTCCCGTTTCCAGTGCAGCCGTCACATCCTGAGGATAAAGCCCGAGCAATACAGCCAACGCATTCATATATTGAATAATACCGGATTCTGTAGCAGGAATAGAAGCCAATGTACTATAATAAACCGATTTAGCCTGAGCCACATCCAGTTTGGAAGCCAATCCGGTATTATAACGCACTTCAGTTATATCCACTACCGCCTTTTGAGATAAAGCATTGCGCTGTAACACACTGAGTTCCTGTTGGGCCTCACGCAAATTAAAATAGGCTGACGCCACTTCTGCACAAAGACTTACCATCGTCGCATTGTACTCTTCACGACTTGCCGCAAAATTTTCTTTCTGCGCTTTCACCCGTTGGCGGATGGAACCGAACACATCCACCTGCCAGCTCATATTAACCGTTGCATCATAATACCCCACTCTGGATTGAGGCTGTCCCGTACCGGTATTACCACTAGTCTGTTGGCGGTTCCACCTGGCATCCAATGACAAAGCCGGATAATAGCCTCCTCTGGCTATCCTCAGATTCGCTTTCGCCATATCTATACGATTCAAGGCAGTAAGGACAGACGGATTCTGCCTGACAGCCACATGAATCAATGAATCCAGTGTGGCATCCTGAAATACAGTCCACCAATGGTCATCCACCGGAAGCTGTTGTTGAAACATCGCATCCTCTTCTTGCCAATGTTCCGGCAAGGGTACATTCAATAATTTTTCGGTCCGCTGCTGGGCATTCAGTGCCAAAGGAATGATTAAAAGGAGCCATGCTCCCCATCTACGTATTTTCCTCATAAGTTTATCACATTAAAAAACATTAGGAAAACACATGAAGCAACGTTTTGTTTAACCCTTTGACTTTCAAAAACAAAACAGCCTCTCCTTCTGAGAAGAAAAGGCTGAACCATAAAATATGAAAAGAGAAGTTATTTACCAAACATATTATTTATTAATGACATAGAACCAGTCAGCATACTTCCCAAGACATCCTGATTAAATGCAATGGAATAGTTTTCGGGAGATAACTGTATATCCATTTGTACAATACCGTTTTTGCTGATTTTCTTCAATTCTTTAGCCTTTATATTATAATAGGCAAAACGGCGGAAACTTTGATACACATCACTCATCTCCACATCTACATGCTGCAATACGGAAGCGCCGCCTGCTACCGTAGGCAGCTCTAATGTCTTTCCATTATCCAACGTCAGGACACACTTACTGTCATTAAGAATTTCCACCTCATGCCCCGACCCGATAGTAACAGCCAGCGAATAACGTATGGTACTTTTATACTGAAATCCAGCGAGTGCCACATATACGTCCATATTATTGGAAACACCCAGATTCATACCCTCGCATACCACTGTACGCACTCCGGTCTGGTTGGTTTCATCGTAAATTACCTTTTGCGCCATAGCTCCTACACTCAGAAGCAAAAAGACGAATAAAAACAATACTTTCTTCATAATTCTTCAGTTATTATTTCATCATACAACAAAAACAAACTCATAATGATGACAATATTAACAAAAACTTTTCATACAACATATATCACAACGCATCATTTATACGTTTTTATCCGAACAAGCATAGAACTATAACCTTTCGCATCTCTTATTTCAATCTACTCTACCGATTCGATTCCAACGAATTGAATTTTGCTCTTCATCTTTTGAATACCAAATCCATTGTACTACACCCACAATGAAATCATCAGGCACCAATCCCCAATGTCGTGAATCCAATGAATGGTGTATATTGTCTCCCAGCATAAAACAGCTCTATCATGAAAGAGAATTTCTTTTCGAGTCCATTCTTTCATCAAAAAAGTCAACTGCTCCTTTTCTATCCTTTTACACGAGAAGAAACAAAATACCCCAAAAGCCAACAACACATAAAGCAGGATTTTCATAATTTTGCTTTCAGGATATCATCCATCTCAAATATTTCAACATTACATTCCGATTCACAATTTAACAAGTACAACCGAGGGGTATATTGAGAAAGAAGCACACTCATGCTTTGGTGTTCCAATGCGTACTTGCCTACCAGTTCACCATCGGTGAATCAGCACTCTTTTCCTCCCGTGCATACAACAGGACAGTAGAAGGCAAATTAACAAAATATAAAGTATCGTCCCCCTCTGTTTTTCCAATAAATTCAGTAGCTATAAATTCTCCAGGCCCTTGTCCACTGCTTCCAAAGCTACCCACTCTTTCGCCTGTCTGTTCCTCTAGAATCTGACAAATAGGTTCACCGGAAAATTTACAACGTTGAACCATAAGAATTCCACAATCAAAAGAAGAGAATGTAACCAACTCATTGGAGATAATTTCTTTATCATAATAAAAGCCATAGATCGGTTTGGTGGGAATAGATAAAAAGTCATTTCCTTTGTTACTGACACAGGAAATAAAAAAAGGATGGCAACAATCGAATAATACAATTTTATTTTAATCATAATTTTAATACTCTTCAAACGGGACAAAACAAATGCTTAATGCCTATTTATTTTGTCCCGTATTACATAAATGTCTAATTACTCAGGAATGGTATATCGATTTACCCAATTTGCTTCCTTACTTGTCTCAATAATAACAGGTTCGCCCGGAGGACCTACAACGAGTTCATAACAACGTGAATTACGTTGATACATACAATCCTTCGTACCTAAAGTCAAGGCCTCCACATTTGACAAAGCTAAATCGGACAATTCTTCTTTGTTTCGAGAACCATACAAAACATAACTTCCACCAACTGCCAATGAGGCAATCAATGCCATTTTAAGTGTTCTTTTCATAATATATTTTTTTAAGTTTAAAATAGGGATATCTCATGATGATTCAAAGATGTATGATGAAAAAGATACCGTCTGTCCCTATCATCAGAAACAGACAGTCCACGAAGGCCATTTAGTTTGATTGCATTTGGAGGTGAATGTTTTCATTGTATCACTTTTTATAAAGAACATAAAAACTTTCCACTTAAACAAACATTTCCGCTTTTATTTTACAATAGAATTATCATAAAAACATTTGTATCCTCCTCGATTCATGCTCAAACCTCACCTTTTTGTGCATATTTTCTCCCCATATCCTTTTGTCGCTCAAATTGTTTAAGTAAATTTGCCGTCGGAATATTACTAATACCAAATATATTAAAGTATATGAGTTTAAAAATTGTAGTACTGGCAAAACAAGTTCCCGACACACGCAATGTGGGGAAAGATGCCATGAACGCTGACGGTACTATCAACCGTGCGGCACTTCCGGCCATCTTCAATCCGGAAGACCTGAACGCCTTGGAACAGGCACTCAGACTGAAAGACACACATCCCGGCTCTACGGTAACTATCCTGACCATGGGCCCCGGACGCGCTGCCGAAATTATTCGTGAAGGTTTATACAGAGGAGCAGACAATGGATATTTATTGACCGACCGTGCTTTTGCCGGTGCTGACACGTTGGCCACTTCATACGCCATCGCTACGGCTATCCGCAAAATAGGCGAATGTGATCTGATTATCGGTGGCCGTCAGGCTATCGACGGTGATACCGCACAGGTAGGTCCGCAGGTAGCGGAAAAACTGGGGTTAAGCCAGATTACTTATACGGAAGAAATTCTGAATGTGGACGAAACTGCCCGCCGCATCACTGTAAAACGCCATATTGACGGCGGGGTAGAAACAGTGGAAGGTCCTCTGCCTATTGTACTGACAGTGAACGGAAGTGCAGCTCCCTGCCGTCCGCGCAATGCCAAATTGTTACAGAAATACAAACGCGCTCTCGGTACACAGGAAAAAGCAGCCATCACTAAAGACGGTTCTGAACTGCCTTACGCTGAACTATATGAAAAATTCCCTTACCTGAATATCACTGAATGGAGTGTGGCCGATGTAGAAGGAGACACCAAGCAGTGCGGTCTGTCAGGCTCTCCCACCAAAGTGAAGAAGATTGAAAACATCGTCTTCCAGGCAAAAGAAAGCAAGACCATGACAGGAAGCGACCAGGATGTGGAAGGATTGATTGTCGAACTGTTAGCTAACCATACAATAGGATAACGATTATGAATAATGTATTTGTATATTGCGAGATTGAAGGCACAACAGTGGCCGATGTGAGTCTCGAACTTTTAACCAAAGGCCGTAAATTAGCTAATCAGTTAGGCTGCCAGCTTGAGGCAATCGCTGCCGGAACCGGCCTTGCAGGAATTGAAAAACAAGTATTGCCCTACGGAGTAGACAAACTTCATGTATTCGATGCTCCGGGTCTGTTCCCTTATACTTCACTGCCCCACACTTCTATCTTGGTGAATCTGTTTAAAGAAGAAAAACCGCAAATCTGTCTGATGGGCGCTACCGTTATCGGCCGCGATCTGGGACCACGTGTATCTTCCGCATTGACTAGCGGACTGACTGCCGACTGTACCCAGTTGGAAATCGGTACCCACGAAGACAAGAAAAATGGCATCACTTACGAAAATCTGTTGTATCAGATTCGTCCCGCCTTCGGTGGTAACATCGTTGCAACCATTGTCAACCCCGAGCACCGTCCGCAGATGGCGACCGTTCGCGAAGGCGTGATGAAGAAAGAGATTCTGGATGAAAGCTACCAGGGAGAAGTGGTGAACCACGACGTTGCCAAGTTTGTTCCTGAAACAGACTATGTAGTAAAAGTCATCGACCGCCATGTAGAAAAAGCCAAACATAACCTGAAAGGCGCACCTATCGTGATTGCCGGAGGTTACGGAATGGGATCTAAAGAAGGTTTTGACAAATTGTTCGAACTGGCCAAAGAACTTCACGCCGAAGTGGGTGCCAGCCGTGCAGCTGTCGATGCAGGTTATGCAGACCATGACCGCCAGATTGGTCAGACGGGTGTAACCGTCCGTCCCAAACTGTATATCGCTTGCGGTATCTCCGGACAAATCCAGCACATCGCAGGTATGCAGGATGCAGGTATCATCATCTCTGTAAACAGTGACCCGAACGCTCCGATCAACACCATTGCCGACTATGTGATTAACGGCACTGTGGAAGAAGTCGTTCCGAAATTGATTAAGTATTATAAAAAGAACAGTAAGTAATGGCAAACTTTTATACCGATATACCGGAACTCAAGTATCACTTGAACAATCCGATGATGGAGCGCATCTGCCAACTGAAAGAGCGCGACTATAGAGATAAAGACGAGTTCGATTATGCACCGCAGGATTATGCCGATGCAATGGACTCTTACGATAAGATTCTGGAGATCACAGGTGAGATTACAGGTGAAACTATCGCTCCCAATGCCGAAGGGGTAGACGAAGAAGGTCCTCACTGTGGAAACGGACGTGTGGAATATGCTTCAGGAACCAAGCAGAACCTCGACGCTATGGTAAAAGCCGGACTGAACGGTATGACCATGCCTCGTCGTTTCGGTGGCTTGAACTTCCCCATCACCCCGTACACCATGTGCGCGGAAATTGTTGCCGCTGCCGATGCGGGATTCGGAAACATCTGGTCTTTGCAAGACTGTATCGAAACGCTGTATGAGTTCGGTAACGAAGACCAGCACAGCCGTTTCATTCCCCGTATTTGTGCGGGTGAAACCATGTCTATGGACTTGACCGAACCCGATGCCGGTTCCGACCTTCAGTCAGTAATGCTGAAAGCTACTTTCGATGAAGCCAACAACTGCTGGCGTCTGAACGGTGTGAAACGTTTCATCACTAACGGTGACGCTAATCTTCACCTGGTATTGGCACGTAGCGAAGAAGGAACCAAAGACGGACGTGGTTTGTCTATGTTCATCTATGACAAAAACGAAGGAGGTGTAGATGTACGCCGCATCGAAAATAAATTAGGTATCCACGGCTCTCCTACCTGCGAACTGGTTTACAAGAACGCGAAAGCCGAACTTTGCGGTGACCGTAAGCTCGGTTTGATTAAATACGTAATGGCCTTGATGAATGGTGCGCGTCTGGGTATCGCCGCCCAGTCAGTAGGTTTGTCACAAGCCGCTTACAACGAAGGACTGGCATACGCCAAAGAACGTAAGCAGTTCGGAAAAGCCATCATCGATTTCCCAGCAGTATATGACATGCTGTCTATCATGAAAGCCAAACTGGATGCAGGCCGTGCATTGCTTTACCAGACTTCACGCTATGTGGATATTTACAAAGCATTGGATGATATTGCCCGCGAACGCAAACTGACTCCTGAAGAACGTCAGGAACAAAAAGTCTACGCCAAGCTAGCAGACAGTTTTACTCCGCTTTCCAAGGGTATGAACTCTGAATATGCCAACCAAAATGCATACGATTGTATCCAGATTCACGGTGGTTCAGGTTTCATGATGGAATATGCTTGCCAGCGCATCTATCGCGACGCACGCATCACCAGCATTTACGAAGGAACGACCCAGTTGCAGACTGTAGCCGCTATCCGTTATGTAACCAACGGTTCTTATATCGCAACCTTACGTAATTACGAGGCTATTCCTTGCAGTGAAGAAATGCAACCGCTGATGGACCGTGTGAAAGAAATGGCCAACAAATTTGACGCATGCACTAATGCAGTAAAAGAGGCCCAGAATCAAGAGTTGCTTGATTTCGTTGCACGCCGTCTTTATGAAATGGCTGCCGTATGCATCATGTCACATCTTCTTATCCAAGATGCGACAAAAGCACCTGAATTGTTCGCCAAGTCAGCCCATGTATATGTAAACTATGCAGAAGCTGAAATAGAAAAACATTTCAATTTCATCCGTAAAATAAAAGCAGATGATTTAGCCGACTATCGTTTGTAAACTTCATTCCATTCTATAAAAAGACGTTCTATTCTTCACCGAATAGAACGTTTTTTGTAGGATTTACTTTTAAACACATACTGATACAAAATCAAAAACGCCCGTTTCACAACGAGCGTTTTCCTTATAAACAAAGCCTCATCCGACCTTATTTACTAACAAACTTATTATTAACGTATTTATAAAACTGCTTCTTCATATCCTTCCTACAACCATATCGATCCCTCTATCCAGACAAACTAATAATCCGTCCACCTTTCTTCTACTCAATCTTGATTCTCAAACTTTTTCTTTTTCCACAAGTAAAATTAAAGCTTTATTATCATTGAGACAAGAGTTATCGACCAATCTCCTTATTTCATCTATTAACACCCGTTTTTGTTCCTTATCAAACTATTTCGAACTTTTCTTTCCACCTAATGTTATGAGAGAAACTTATTAAAAACCTTGACTTATGAAAGAATTAGAATTAACCAGTAACGCCGCTTTGACGGATGCGGTATATGAAACCGCCCTGAACGGCTCTTTTCTTGAAGTTAAACTTGTAGCAGGTTCCGTGGGCGATGATGAACCTAGAGGAATGCAACCGGAATATGAATGTTATCACATCAGCTATCCGGACAAAAAAGACACAATTTTATTCGAGCAACCTTTGGATGCCGCCGATGACAAAGTAACCGTATATGATTTGGGAAAGAAAATCAAATCCATAGAAGGCTGTTGCCACAAGACACTGACAAAAGGCGAAAGCCGCACAGCCACAGCACGTAAAGTAGTTGCTCATGGTCCTATGTGGATTTATGTGGCTATTGCTATCGGTATGGATAAAGCAGGTACCGAATCACCTTTTATGATTGTTCAAGGAGCAGGTACTTACGGCTCTGAAAACACAACAGAAAGTGAGATGATAGGCTATGTTGACGGGCGTATTCATGAAATGACCGCTCTGCTAGTACGCCGCGCACATTTAAAAACACTGCATCTGGCAAGTATTCGTGTAGGCTACAAATATCTGTTTGTAGAACCGGGAAGAATAGGAAAAGCTAAAGTAAAAGAAGGATAGGATAACGAAACATTATCTTCACCGATAACCATTAAAAAGCCTGCTGCCGAAAAACGGTAACAGGCTTTTTTATTCTCGTGAATCACTCTAACGTATCTACCGGCAAATCTGATTCTTTACGATAGCCTGATGAAGTAAATATAGCTATCAGTTCTCCTTGTTCATCTGTTATCTTCACCTCGACAAAAGGAATGCGATGATGATTGAACACCTCAGTAGCATCGGCATACACGTAACCCAGTTTGGCGGGACGGAGAAAAGTGATATTGGCATTCACGGAAAGTGTAAGCTTCTTACGGCTGTTCGCCACAGCGGCAAAAGCCAAATCTGCCAATGTAAACAAAGCTCCCCCTTGGCATACCCCTCCTCCGTTCAGATGACGATCAGTCACTTCCATACGCGCACGGGCATAACCCGGCTTTATTTCAAGAAGTTCCACTCCCGTACAGGTAGCGAAACGATCCGTCTTCAAAAATTCTTTCAATGTTGTCATATTACAATCTGTATGAATGAAAGACTTTTAGTGAATAATCACCATCGTAGCCCCGAAACCATATTCACGGAACGAAGCATCCTGACTTTCATAGTTTTTATATTTATATTTCAACTCCTGCAAGATAGATTTGCGTAGCACACCATCTCCCTTACCATGAATAAAGACAATTTTCTGTCCCTTCTTGTTCTTGTATTCTTCCAATGTCTTGCGGAAAACATCCAATTGATAATTCAATATCTCGCTGTTGCTCATACCGGCAGTCGTATCCAGCAACTCGTGAGCATGGAGATCAATCTCTACAATTTCACTCTTCACCTTCTTGGGTTGTGGTTGTTTTGCCATTTGCGGTTCCGGTTCTTTTTTCTGTAGCAATGCATCCTTTATATCCTCCGCTGAAACAAAAACCTGTTTCACCGGAACATCATCTCTCACAATATCATAAATAAGTGACGGTTCTTCAAAGAAAATACTCTCACGGAAAGTATGCAGTTTATAAAACTTCACTGTATCTATACGTAGTTCTACCGATACGGCAGGCTTGAACAAAAAGCTTTTGTTATCCTTGAAAGCGATGAACTGCACCGCCACCCTTTCCAATTCATTTAAAGCGCTTTTCTCGAATTCCTCTATATAGAATTTAGTATTCGGTTCCACCGTGCCATGGCTACGTACCCGCCAGTTACTTCCTTCGGCAGTAAGATAAGTAAAGTACAATGTGAAATTGCTGTCGTTAATAAGATACGAGTCAAATGCCGTTGCTGAAATGGCCTTGAGATCTTGTGGTACAAAAGCAAGCATCACATTCAAGATATCCCCCCCTTTTCGCTCAGCCGGACGATAAGTAATGGGACGTTCATCCTCCTCTTCATCCTGACGTACCTTGACTGACGCTCCTTTTGCCTTTGCACTGACAACCTCCTGTTTAGGAGCCGGAGCTACGGGTTTACGCTTCATGTTATAATCATCCGTGTCTATAACCACACACTCTTTTATGGGCATCGGAATATCAAAACCATCGGCATCTTCTACCAAGACCATGTCTTTTCCTTGAAATCCTGTCACAACACCGCCCCCTACCTCACTAAGGAAACGGACTTTATCTCCTATTTTCATACTCTTTTCTTTTTTAGTTAGCGCAAATATCGGTACTTTTGCGCAGAAAAAGAAATAGATTCAGATGGAAGATACCAAACATATCAAAATAAGTGAGTTCAACTACCCGCTACCCGATGAACGGATCGCCAAATTCCCCCTCGCCACACGCGACCAGTCCAAACTGTTAGTTTACCGCCACGGTGAGGTGAACGAAGATGTCTTTACTTCTTTGCCGCAATATTTGGAATCCGGAGAATTGATGATATTCAATAATACCAAAGTAATTCAAGCGCGTCTGCATTTCCGTAAAGAAACAGGGGCATTGATAGAGGTCTTCTGTCTGGAACCTATCCAGCCCAATGACTATGTGCTAAGTTTTCAACAAACACGCCGGTGCAGCTGGCTATGCATGATAGGTAATCTGAAAAAATGGAAAAAAGGTACGTTAAGCCGCGTGGTGGATGTGAAAGGAAAGCAAATTGTCCTGTCCGCCACCCGTGGAGAGTGTAGGGGAACCAGTCATTGGATTGATTTCTCATGGGATGATGATTCAATCACATTTGCCGACCTGTTGGAAGTAATAGGTGAACTGCCCATCCCTCCCTACCTGAACCGTGAAACACAAGAAAGTGACAAGGAAACTTATCAGACGGTTTATTCAAAGATAAAAGGTTCCGTTGCCGCTCCTACCGCAGGGCTTCATTTTACGGAAAGAGTACTGGCAGCGCTGGACGAACGGGGAATTGACCGTGAGGAACTGACTTTACACGTAGGCGCAGGTACTTTCAAGCCCGTAAAAAGTGAAGAGATAGAGGGACATGAGATGCATACGGAATACATTTCTGTAAGCAAGCATACCATTGAAAAACTAATCGCCCATAATGGAAAAGCCATTGCGGTAGGAACCACTTCTGTACGCACCCTGGAAAGTCTTTATTATATCGGGGTCCTTATCCACCATAACCCTGATGCCGCCCAAAACGAATTGCACGTACAGCAATGGATGCCCTATGAAGATAAGAATGAACTGACTCCAGTGGAAGCCCTGCAACAAATTCTGGATTATCTGCACCGCCACGAAATGGAAGCGTTGCATAGCAGTACTCAAATTATCATCGCACCGGGATATCAATACAAAATAGTCCGGAAAATGGTCACCAATTTCCATCAACCACAAAGTACATTACTGCTATTGGTTTCTGCCTTTGTGAGAGGAAACTGGCGAAAGATTTATGACTATGCTTTGGAACATGATTTCAGGTTCCTGAGCTATGGAGACAGTTCGTTGCTGATCCCCTAAAACTTCATCACAGATATAAAGCCTTTCTTCCGTATTATTAAGGCTTTTTATACAAATGTTTACTACATCCTACGACAGCAGGACGTATATCCTATTGCAATGGGGCGTCTTAGTATGCTGTATAAAAAGAATTAGTCATCCGTATAAAAAGTCTTAGCTATGCCCAAGAAGCAACTTGGAAAAAGACATTGGTAAACGGAAATAGATTTTTAGTCAACGAGAAAAGAATTTGAGAATAATCCACTATTTTTGTATTTGAGTAAAAGACTATACACAATATGACTAGAAACGAACAATGAAAAATCCAATATGACAGCAGAAGAATTAGGTCAGATGATATGGAACGTGAAGGAGCTCCTTCGCAATGTATATGACAATAAGGACGTGGAGGATGTAATTCTTCCGTTCACTCTCCTCCGCCGTCTGGACTGCGTACTTGTAGGTTCAGAGGCCCTTGTGGCAACTAACATGAAGCAGCTTGAAGAACTTGGTCAGACCTCACAAGAGGATATCGACAATATGATGCCGATGCTCATGGATGCTGCCGGCTACAAATTCTACAACACGAGTGGTCTGTCACTCTCTAAGTTGATAACAGTTCCTGCCGACTTGACGAACAACTTTAAGACCTACCTTAAAGGTTTCAGTCCAAACATCCGTGAGATTCTGAAAAACTTCACCGGTAAAGGTGAAAACGCAAGCCTGAGCGACATCTTCTCAAACCTTGCCCGCAAGAACCTGCTGCTCCAAGTGACTAAAGCTTTTGTACTGAACATCGACCTCAGTCCCGACAAAGTAGACAACCACATGATGGGTACTGTTTTCGAAATTGTCATTCGTTACGCAAAAGAATCTGTAGGTATCGGTGCCGGTCAGTTCTATACTCCTCGTGACATCGTCCGCTTGATGACGGAGATTACCTTGCTCGGCCAAGAAGATAAGATTTACCAAGATGGGAAGATAATCTCTGTGTATGACCCCTGCTGTGGTACAGGCGGCATCCTGACATTGACCAAGGACACCATAGAAGAAACAGCAAAGGAGCGTAGAGTGGATGTAACCGTCAACCTGTTTGGTCAGGAATTAAACGACAAAACATACGCACTCTGCAAGAGTGATATCATCATGAAAGGGGACGAAGCAAAGGGCATCGCTGTAGGTGACACGCTTCTTGTCGATGAGTTCCGCGACCAAAAGTTCAACTTTATGCTGGCGAACCCTCCGTACGGTGTGGACTGGAAACGTGAATACGACTCCGTTTCTGCCGAAGCGGAAGATAAAAACAGCCGCTTTGCTCCGGGACTGCCCGACAAAAGCGATGGTCAGTTACTATTCACCTTGCACATGCTCCATAAGATGGACCCCAAAGGCAGTCGTGTAGGCATTCTCTCTAATGGCTCACCATTGTTTAACGGTGGTGCAGGTTCCGGCTGGAGCAATATTCGCAAGCACATGCTTGACAATGATTTACTTGACGCTATCATTGCTTTGCCCGGTGGTTTGTTCTATGGCACAGGTATCGCTACCTACCTTTGGATATTTGATAACAAGAAACCCGAAAGCCACAAGAATAAAGTGCTACTGATAAATGCAGCTAAAGACGAGTACGTACAGCCTATGCGCAAGAACCTCGGTATGAAAAATGTCTTGGTCAGCGATTACGGTCGAAGTGAAATAGGTCGTATCTACCATGCTTTTGAGACTTGCGACAATGCAAAACTTATGGATAAGGATGATTTCTTCTATACTTATATTACCGTTGAACGTCCTCTCCGTCTTATATACAAGGATGTGAAGACAAAATATGCTGCGCTCGATGAAAAGAAACAGAGCGAAGCTTTGGCAAACATCATTGCGTTGGACGATATTGATACAGAGCGCACCGATGCTGAGTTCTTTGCTTACTTGGAGTCAAAAAAGATAAAGACTACCGCAAAACTTATCAAAGATTGTCGCACCTTCTTTGGTGAAGTGTCTGAAACTGCCCCCGAGGTTCATGTCATACCACTTGATGATAACAGCGACTTGGTCGCTGACACTAATTTGCGTGACTATGAATCGATTCCATTCAAGACGGATATTCAAGAGTATTTTCAAAACGAAGTCCTTCGCTTTGCTCCTGACGCATGGATGGATAGAGAGAAAGATAAGATAGGTTGCGAGTTCCCTATTTCAAAACTGTTTTATGAATATCAGCCGCTACGCTCAGTAGAGGATATCCTTGCGGATATTCGGGCACTTGAAGAAGATGAAGAACAGGAATTATCTTCATTGTTGAATGATTAAAAAGAGGGATGATGAAGAAATATGATGCTTATAAAGATAGTGGAGTGAAATGGATTGGAGAAATACCCAATCATTGGGAGGCGATAAAGATATCACGTGTACATCCAATAATAGGAAGTGGTACAACGCCATTATCCTCGCGTGAAGACTATTATTCAGAAAAAGGTCTCAACTGGCTTCAAACAGGTGATTTAAATAATGGATTGATAACTGAAACAAGTAAGAAAATAACCCCAAAAGCTGTAGATGAATGCAAAATGAAGTTCTATCCTATTCATTCTGTTGTGATTGCAATGTATGGAGCAACAATTGGTAAAGTTGGTTTACTTGATATAGAGACAGCAACCAATCAAGCCTGTTGTATAATTGTACCATCTAAAAGAATATGCCCAAAGTATACTTTTTATTCATTTATCATAGCTAAAGAAGAATTACTATTATCATCATTTGGAGGTGGACAACCTAATATAAGCCAAGATATAATCAGAAAATTAAAAGTCCCTGTTCCTCCGTTATCCGAACAGCAATCCATTGCCTCCTACCTTGATGTCAAGACCGAGAAGATTGACAAGATGATTGCTAAGGCAGAAAAGAAAATAGAATATCTTGGTGAACTTAAACAATCACTTATCACTCGTGCCGTGACACGGGGATTGAATCCAAATACGCCACTAAAAGACAGTGGTGTAAACTGGATTGGTAATATTCCTATGCACTGGGACATCGCCTGTTTACGTTTCTTCTTAAGACTTATAAACGGACGTGCGTATTCACAAAACGAATTGCTACCAAGTGGAAAATACAAGGTACTTCGTGTTGGAAACTTCTTCACAAATGATTCGTGGTACTATTCAAATATGGAACTAGAACCCGATAAGTATTGTGATAAGGATGATTTACTATATGCTTGGTCAGCTTCAGTTGGCCCATATATTTGGAATGAAGCAAAAACAATATATCATTACCATATATGGAAAGTGCAACTGGCTACATCAATGGATAAAATGTATTCATATTATTTATTAAGAGCAGTGACAAATCAAAAAATGAGCGATATGCATGGAAGTACAATGATGCACATTACAATGGGTGATATGAATAAAACAAAGATTCCAATACCTCCTCTTTCCGAGCAACAACAAATCGCCACCTACCTTGATACAAAATGTTCAAAGATTGACCACATTATCGCTACCCAAAAGAAAAAAATTGCTTATCTTCAAGAACTGAAACAAAGCCTCATTACCAACGTAGTGACAGGCAAGATAAAAGTAAGCTGACACATAAAGCATAAGACCATGAAAACAAGCAATAAAGAAGAAGAACCTCATTTCGTAAAGCGAGATAAATTTGCTATAACCGCAGAATATAAGCAATGGTTTGCCGATATCAAATCTCGTTTGCGAAACAGTCAGATAAAAGCCGCCATCAAAGTAAACAGCACGCTGCTGGAGTTCTATTGGAGCTTAGGTCGTGACATTGTAAAGATGAAAGCGGAACAAGCATGGGGAAGTGGTGTTTTGCAACAGCTCAGCTTTGATTTGCGAGATGAGTTTCCTGGTATGAAAGGATTATCATACACCAACTTGCGGTATGCGGCACAGTGGTTCAGATTCTATACAAGCGATGATGAGTCAATTTGCCAACAACTTGTTGACGAATTATCCATGCCACAAAAATTCGCTCTTGTGCCTTGGGGACATCACATTGAAATCATGGCAAAGAGTAAGACTGTGAACGAAGCATTATTCTATATAAACGAAGTGATTGCCGGCAACTGGAGTCGCGCCACGCTGATGAATATGCAGAAAGCAAGTCTTTATGAAAAACGAGGAAAAGCGCAGACCAATTTCAACGACAAGTTGCCACAACCACAAGATGAACTGGCACAAGAAATATTGAAAGGCCCTTATAACTTCGATTTCCTCACATTGCGAGAACCATACAATGAGCACATGCTTGAAGAAGCCTTAGAACACAATATCCGTCGGTTTCTGCTGGAATTAGGTACAGGTTTTGCATACGTTGGAAGTCAGATGGAACTTCGCATGCCTGGTGGAACCAGCTACTTTCCGGATATGGTATTCTATCATACAAAGCTGAAATGCTATGTCGTGCTTGAACTAAAAGTCGTGAAATTTGAGCCTGAATTTGCCGGTAAACTCAACTTCTATGTGTCGGCGGCAGACCATCTTTTGAAAGATGACAATGACAACCCCAGTATAGGACTGCTGGTATGCAAGTCGAAAAACGAGACGGTGGTTAAATGGGCTTTTGAAGGCATCGACCGACCGTTGGGAATAGCAACCTATGAACTTGATGAAGTACTGAAAAAGACACTGGCAGAGAAACTGCCAAGTATTGAAGACATAGAAAATGCAATAGAAGAGTAAATTGTGCAGAAACACTGCACGGTTATATACGAGCTTTGCAATCATAAAACGAAAAATATGAACCGATATGTTTGAACTACTAAACGAAACTCTCTTTGAGAAACACATAGCAGAATACCTTGCAGGAAGCAAGATGTACAATCAACGCACACCAAAGGATTTCAATATTCAAAAGTTGGTGGACTCAGATATGCTTTTACAATTTTTGCGCGAGCAACCTATGTGGCAGAAACTTATCACTCAAAGTTTCGCAGACGAACAAGATGCGCTCAACATTGTGATTGAAACTATCAACACGAAAATTAATCGTGGTGAAAGTTTGCTGTCACTGTTGAAGAATGGCTTCATGCTGCAAGGCCGACGCATCCGGTTGGCAGCTTTCAAACCGAAGATGACCCTTGATGATGATGCTGACCACCTCTACAAGAAAAATATCTTCAGCGTGGTTCGCCAGATGAAGTACAGCACGCAGGGCTTCGATAAGGATAACGAACTCGACCTCTGCATTCTGTTAAACGGTCTGCCTATCATTACTCTGGAACTGAAGAACGAAGCTACCGGTCAGACTGTGGTAAACGCCATGCACCAATATCAGACCAACCGTCACCCGCAGAACCGCATGCTTCGCACCTGCCTGGTCCATTTCGCCATGGATAACAACCGGGTGATGATGACCACCCAGTTGGCCGGCGATAATACACGCTTCCTCCCATTCAACAAGGAAACGGTGAATCCACAAGTAGAAGGAGATTATCCGACCTGCTATATGTGGAAAGAGGTGCTGCAAGCTGATTCTTTACTAAATCTCATTCAGCATTTCATTAAACGCATTACACCTAAGAAAGGTGAACCGTTCTATATATTCCCCCGTTATCACCAGTTGCGTTGCGTACGCAACATCATTAGCGACGTGCGCGAGAAAGGCGTAGGTCAAACCTATCTCGTGCAGCACTCTGCAGGTTCAGGCAAAACAAAGAGCATGTCATGGCTGGCCTTCCAGCTGGCAAACCTTCAGAATGCAGACAACACCCCGGTATTCGATTCGGTTATCATGATTACCGACCGTATTGTGCTCGACCGGAACATTGCCGATGAAATAAAGGGAATGGAAGAAGTAGCCGGTACTGTGAAAGACATCCGCAAAGGTTCACGTAATCTGGCAAAGGCATTAGCAGAAGGCGGTCACCGCATCATCATCTCCACGGAACAAAAGTTCAGCTTTGCATTACCTAAGTTGAAGGAGGCTGCCGGTTCACACTTCGCTGTCATCATAGACGAAGCGCATACAGCCTTTGGCAAGCAAGCATCGCACAATGTGCGTCAAGTTCTCACCGACAAGAATGAACTTCGCGAAACAGTAGAAGAGTTTGGAATTGAGAGCCGTGAAGCCGAGAACAATATGCAAGACCAAATGTTGGCCGAACTGCAAGCTGCCCGCAGCATCAATAGCGGCCATATCAGTTACTTTGCTTTCACAGCCACACCAAAGTCACAGACTTTTGCACTCTATGGCCGTAACGGAAAGGCATTCGACACCTATTCCATGAAACAAGCCATCGAGGAAGGCTTTATCCTTGACGTGCTGAAAAACTATACCACCTTCCAGACCATGTTTGAGCTGGTAAGCAAGATAGACCTTCCTGAAGACACACCTGAATACGAAAAGCAGAACGCACTCCGTTTGATGATGCAATATGTGAACCAGCACCCATACGTCATCAACTACAAAGCCAATATGATGGTAGACTACTTCATGCAGCACTCTGCCCAAAAGATGAAAGGGCAGGCCAAAGCCATTGTAGTGACTTCCAGCCGCGCCAACGCCATATTGTTCCACCAAGCCATCACACGCCGGTTGAAAGAGAAATACAATGGCGAGATAAAAGCACTTGTGGCATTCAGTGGTGAAGTAGAAATCAATGGCAACAAATATACAGAGGAGAAAATAAACGGCTTCGGAATCAAAGACAACGGCATTGCCGTCGAATTCAAACAGCCTAATCAAAGGTTCTTGGTCGTAGCCGACAAGTTCCAGACCGGATTCGACCAGCCTTTACTCCATACTATGTTTGTAGACAGAAAGCTAGGCGGTGTGCAGTGCATCCAAACACTGAGTCGTTTGAACCGCTGCCATCCCGACAAGCAAGATACCCTGATTATCGACTTCGTAAACAAACACGAAGACATAAAGGCTGCATTCGAACCCTACTATGATACGACCTGGTTGCAAGGAAACTATAACCCGTCGAACATCTATGAATATAAGAATGACATCGAGCGCAGGAAACTCTTTACACAGAACGATATAGATAAGGTGGTAACCTTATTGCTCTGCGGAGATGAACAACAGATAGCCGGCATTCCATCTATCTTAGGACAACTGGTAAACGAATATGTGAAACCGTTACCTGAAGAGGAACAGGAACTCATCCGCAAGGAGGTGAACCGTTACATCCGCCAGTACGGATTGCTTGCTCAGTTAATGAAATTCCTTGATCCTGACTTGGAACGTTTCTACATGTTCTGCAAGCTCTACTACAAATACCTGCCTTATACTAAGGAGACTTTGCCACTGGACATCTTGGAAAAGATTGACCTCGACAAGTATCGTATCCAGCTGGCAGAACAGGGCTGTATCACATTAGAAGGAGAAGACGGCGAACTGACGCCTCCAAGTACTGCTGGCATTAGCGGCGGGGAGAAGGAGTTTGATCATCTCGATCATCTCATCCACATGATGAACGAGCCTTATGAAGGTTTTCTTAACGAAAATGACCAGATCATCCTTGAGTTGCTGCGCCAGTTGAGAAATGACCCGAACATAAAACAGGCATTCAGCGCAGAAAACTCTCGCTCCAGCCTGTTGAAGATGGTAGAAAAGGAGTTCAACAAAAAAGTCGCAACACAGTTAGGCAAGTATATCAACTTGAAGAAACTGCTCAACAGCAACCAAGCATTCAATGAGGAATTCTTAAACATGCTGGTAACCTTCCTGGGGCAAAGTTTCCATACAAGTAACGTGCTTGAATATAATGAGGAGTTGCTTAAAGATGTGATGTTTGAGAAACTAGAAGATACTTTCAGTGAACTTTGCGGACACGGCTATCGTGAACTTGAAGAAGTGCTCGATTGTCTTTTCGCCATCTTGAAGACCCATACTGTGAAAAACTTGGATGGTCTGAACACCATGATTCCAAATCAATTGAACAAGTTCTATCGTGGTGAGAACGAGCCGGTAGACTTGAAAGTGATATTCGCAGCATTGTTGCCCAAGTATGAGGCATTCCTCCGCAAACTCTATTACCTGAAAGAGGGAGAACAATTTATGTCTACAAAAGGTGCAGACGGTTGGGTGGCCATTGTAAAGACTTTCCATGAAATAGATAACCTCTACTATAATCATGGCAAAAATCCGAAATTGAACACTTTTGAAACCTACTACAAGTGTATTTCAAAGTGGAGAAACGAGAACGTTCACCATGCTCCGGAACTCCCCGATGCAGAGGTTGCTCCAGCCATCCACATGGTGGTCAGCATGTATATCTATGCCGTAATGGTCAGCATTACAGACTTGGAAATGGCAGGTTGTGAACTTGACAATTCGGGAGTCACCGTTCCTGTTATGTATCCTTCTGCTCCTGCAGCCTCTTACGAAATGGATACTTACAGCAGGGATAATTCCGAAGAGGATGAGCCTGTCCAAAAGGTGGCAGAGTGTCCTATTAACAAGATGAACGAAGAAGAGAAGATGGACCTTTTGAAACGCAGCATTCTGAAAGCGCAAAGTTACACTCCGCTATTCACCAAAAAGCGTCATTGGATGTCAATCTATAAGATGGCAGCGCACAAGAACATCATCATCGACGGCGATTATGCATACTTTGTACAACGTATCGGCATGATGGATCTGAAAAATATGCCTGACGGTTTATCCGCGAACTATCTGGACCGTATGAACAAAGGTGTTTTTGCTGATGACCTCAGCGAATGGACAAGTACCGGCTTAAGCGGCATGAAACGATCTGAGTTCACCGACATCAAGGAAACCGCAGAAAAATTCGGCGAAATCATAGACGAAACCAGACATAACGAATAAACCCGAAAGACTAATCCGGACAGAAGACATTGAAAACTTTATGCCATGACAGACAGGGTGTTATTCCGCATGGAAAAGTGAAATTTATAGTAGCTGTGCGGCAAGAATGCACAGTTGCTATTTTACTTTGTACCAAAATAAAAAACAGTCATAAAACAGAAGGCGATGGCAACAAATAAAAACGCGATGGCTCGATACAGAGCTTTAGACAAATGCTTTAGCAGCAGAACCAGAAAATACTACATGAACGACCTCATCGAGGCCTGCCGTATGGCACTTGAACGACAGAATGGTGATAGCGGTTCAAAAGGTGCCGAAGGAGTACAGCGTCGTCAAATCTTTGACGATATGAACGATATGGAATTGATGTACGGAGTCATTATCGACAGAATCCAAGACGGCCATAAAAAGTATTACCGCTATGCAGTCGGTTCAAAGACTATGGCCGAATCCGGTCCTTCCCAAGAAGAAATGGATTGTATACTCGAAGCCGCCGCCATCATGAAACGCTTTGAAGGTGTTCCTCAGTTCGACTGGCTGGATGACCTGGAAAAGAAACTTTATACCACTTCAAAACTAGGCAGTGAGACTCAAAAGGCAGTCAGTTTCCAGCACAACCAATACCTTACAGGTATAGACAAATGGTACAAGCCCATATTCGAAGCTATTGTAGCAAAGAAAGTAATAGAAATAAATTACCATCCATTCGGTAAAGATGTCAGAACAGTTGTGGTGAGCCCCTATCACTTGAAACAGTACAATAATCGCTGGTTCTTGGTGGCGAAACGCAAAGACTTCGATAAAATGTCCAACTATGCGATAGACCGGATTGAAGGAATAAAGGAAACGACCCGAACCTTTGAGCCTCTGGACAATGACTTTGATTTTGAAGAGTTCTTTAGTGACGTGGTCGGTGTTTCCGTAGTTGAAGGCGCCCCCGTGGAAAATGTCATTTTGCACGTTACCGACCAGGCGTGGAATTACATTACAACAAAGCCGCTGCATGAGTCTCAATCTGTGCTAAACAGCAAACAAGCCGACGGCAAATGGGAGGTTCGACTGAAAGTACAAGACAACTATGAATTACGTTCACTTCTACGTTCCTTTGGCGATAGCGTTGAGGTAATGGCTCCGGTTACCTTACGTCAAGAAATGAAAGAAATGGCACAGCGTGTTCTCCAAATGTATAAAGACTAAACCTGTATACTATGAAGATACTATACCTGTAAGCGACAATTATCACTATTCTATAGTATTGAATAATAATTATTTTACTTAAAACAAATCCGGAGAGCCTCCCATAGCACATGCCATCGCTGTATTTCTAAAAATCAACAATATATTATACTGAGTTTATATAACTTTATGTCACTAAACATATCCTCAAACTTATAGTATTCCAGTAGTTTTGCTATCTTTGTGACAAAACACTTACATACTATGACTATCACTTTATCCAATGACTTACCTGCCTATCCTACATTCACGGAAGGCATCCGCCGCGCTCCCGACCGGGGCTACCGCTTGACACCCGCCCAAACGGAAACGGCGTTGAGGAATGCATTGCGGTACATTCCTGTGGAACTGCATGAGCAACTCGCTCCCGAATTGACGGACGAATTACTTACCAGGGGCAAAATATACGGTTACCGTTTCCGGCCCGAAGGTGATTTGAAAGCAAAGCCCATTGACGAATACAAAGGGAATTGCATCGAAGGGAAAGCATTCCAAGTCATGATAGACAACAACCTTTCATTTGATATCGCCCTCTATCCTTACGAACTGGTGACATACGGCGAAACCGGACAAGTTTGTCAGAACTGGATGCAATACCGGCTTATCAAGCAGTATCTGGAGATAATGACCAATGAACAGACCCTAGTGGTAGAAAGCGGCCATCCTTTGGGCTTATTCCAATCACATCCCGAAGCTCCCCGTGTCATCATCACCAACTCCATGATGGTAGGCATGTTCGACAACCAGAAAGACTGGGAAATCGCCGCGCAGATGGGAGTAGCCAATTATGGACAGATGACGGCCGGAGGCTGGATGTACATCGGTCCCCAAGGAATCGTGCACGGCACATTCAACACCTTATTAAATGCCGGCCGCATGAAATTAGGAATCCCTCAGGACGGCAACCTGAACGGACATCTTTTCGTATCCTCCGGATTAGGCGGAATGAGTGGCGCACAACCCAAAGCGGCAGAGATAGCCGGAGCAGTGGCCATCATAGCCGAAGTAGATTATTCACGCATAGAAACCCGCCACCGCCAAGGGTGGGTACAGCATATCACATCCGATTTGTCTGAAGCCTACCGGCTGGCTACCGATGCCATGGCCCGACGAATCCCCTGCTCCATAGCCTACCATGGCAATGTAGTCAATCTGTTGGAGTATGCGCTACATCACAACATCCACATCGAACTTCTCAGTGACCAGACTTCCTGCCATGCCGTTTACGAAGGCGGTTATTGTCCTGCAGGTATCTCATTCGAAGAACGTACCCGTATGCTGAAAGAAGACAGAGAAACTTTTGATAAAATGGTGGACGAAACTTTGCGCCGCCATTTCCATGTTATCAAGGAACTGGTGGCACGGGGCACTTATTTCTTCGATTATGGCAATTCTTTCATGAAAGCGATTTATGACGCTGGAGTGAAAGAAATCTCACGCAATGGAACAGACGAGAAGGATGGATTCATCTGGCCGTCCTATGTAGAGGATATCATGGGACCCCAACTTTTCGATTATGGTTACGGCCCCTTCCGCTGGGTATGCCTGAGCGGAAAAAAGGAAGATTTGATAAAGACCGACCATGCTGCTATGGAGTGTATCCCTAAAGATCGCCGCGGACAGGATATGGACAACTGGATATGGATTCGCGACGCCGAAAAAAATAACCTGGTGGTAGGGACCCAAGCACGAATTCTGTATCAAGACGCACTGGGACGTATGAATATCGCACTGCGTTTCAATGAAATGGTACGCCGGGGCGAGGTAGGTCCTATCATGTTGGGACGTGACCACCACGATGTAAGCGGTACCGACTCTCCTTTCCGGGAAACTTCCAATATCAAGGACGGCAGCAATGTAATGGCAGATATGGCTGTGCAATGCTTTGCCGGAAATTGTGCCCGGGGCATGAGCCTTGTCGCTTTGCACAATGGAGGTGGTGTAGGTATAGGTAAAGCCATCAATGGCGGATTCGGAATGGTATGCGACGGCAGTGAACGGGTAGACCGTATTCTCCGCTCATCCATGTTATGGGATGTAATGGGAGGAGTGGCACGCCGTTCGTGGGCACGCAACCCTCATGCCATGGAAACTTCGGCGGAGTTCAACGAAAGCCATGCCGATGGTTATCATATCACCCTGCCGCATCTAGCAGAAGACTCATTAATCAATAAAATATTAAAAGATAAAGGAATTAAATAAGTGATATTATGAACTGGACAAAAATTATGGAATGCGTCCCCAACTTCAGCGAAGGACGTGACTTACAAAAAATAGACGAGATTGTATCTCCGTTTCGTACCAAGGCAGGCGTAAAATTATTGGATTATAGTAACGATGAAGACCACAACCGGCTGGTAGTTACCGTCGTTGGAGAACCGGACGCCTTGAAAGAAGCTGTGATAGAAGCTATCGGTATAGCAGTAGAACTAATTGACCTGAACCATCACCAAGGACAGCACCCCCGTATGGGAGCTGTAGATGTAGTTCCATTCATTCCCATCAAAGGATGTACCATGGAAGATGCTATAGCGGTGTCCAAAGAAGTGGGACAACGGGTGGCCTCTCAATATAATCTCCCTGTATTCTTATATGAAAAATCAGCTAGTGCACCACATCGTGAAAATCTTGCTGTCATCCGTAAAGGAGAATTCGAAGGAATGAAGGAAAAGATTCACCAACCCGAATGGCATCCCGATTTTGGTCCTGCGGAACGTCACCCCACTGCTGGAACTGTAGCCATCGGAGCCCGTATGCCCTTAGTTGCCTACAATATAAATCTCAATACTCCCAGCCTAGAAATAGCGCATGACATTGCCAAGAAAATCCGTTTTATCGGTGGCGGACTGCGCTATTGCAAGGCCATGGGCGTGGAACTGAAGGATCGGGGTATCACTCAGGTATCCATGAATCTCACCGACTATAGTAAAACCGCTATCTACCGGGCATTCGAAATGGTACGTTTTGAAGCCAAACGCTACGGAGTAAGCATCATCGGCAGCGAAATCGTAGGACTTGTTCCTATGGAGGCCTTGATAGACACTGCCTCTTACTATCTGGGATTGGAAAACTTCTCCATGCAACAAGTGCTGGAAGCACGTATCATGGAATAAACAAGAACAAAGTTATGAGCAACAACTTGATTATCATCAATGCCCACATCGTTACTCCGCAAGGCAGAACCGCCCGGAAAGGAGAAGCCATGAACGAACTTCTCAACATTCCTTGCGGAACGGTAAGAATAACCGACGGTATTATTACCTATGTTGGCGAAAACCGTATAAGCCATGAAAAGCCCGGCTATAAAGTACTTGACGCCAGAGGGAATGTATTGTTGCCAGGATTCGTTGACTCTCATACCCATTTGGTTTTCGGAGGATTTCGCCCCGACGAATTCATCTGGCGGCTCAACGGCGACAGTTATATGAGTATCATGGAACGTGGCGGAGGCATTATCAATACTGTACGTGCCACCCGGGAAGCCTCCTTTGAAGAACTGAAACATAAAGCCGAATGGTTTCTGGATACCATGAGCCGGATGGGGGTCACCACTGTGGAAGGAAAAAGCGGATATGGTCTGGATCGTGATACAGAACTGAAACAACTCAGTGTCATGCAAGTTATCAATGAATGTCCCGACCGGAAAGTAGATATTGCCACCACTTTTTTAGGTGCTCACGCCTTACCCGAAGAATACAAAGGGCGAAGTGACGCATATATTGATTTTCTGATTAACGAAATGTTGCCCATGATTCATCAGAAACAATTGGCCGAAAATTGCGATATTTTCTGTGAAAAAGGGGTATTCACTGTAGATCAGTCTCGAAAGTTATTGAAAGCTGCGCAAGCTCTAGGCTTCGGTGCCAAGTTGCACGCTGATGAAATTGTCAGCTTTGGAGGAGCAGAACTGGCAGGAGAATTGAAGGCCCTCAGCGCCGACCATCTGTTGCAAGCATCCGATGAAGGCATAAAAGCTTTGGCACAAAATAATGTAGTAGCCACTCTATTGCCACTAACTGCCTTTACACTAAAAGAGCCCTACGCCCGTGGCAGGAAAATGATAGACAGCGGCTGTGCCGTAGCCCTTGCCACCGATCTAAATCCAGGCAGTTGTTTCTCCGGTTCCATCCCGCTGACTTTTGCTCTAGCCTGCATCTATATGAAACTGACCGTTGCAGAGGCTATCACAGCCATCACACTGAACGGTGCGGCAGCTCTCGGACGCGCCGACCGCATCGGAAGCATAGAAGCCGGAAAACAGGGAGACTTTGTTTTACTGGGAACCGACACCCCCCATATATTACCTTATTATACAGGTATGAACGCAGTCAAGCTGACCATCAAAGGAGGACGTATTCTAAATTCAAATTAACCAATTAAATACTAATAGCCATGTTAACAGAACTTACCATCAAAGAATTTATCAATAAAGTACTCAGTAATGATCCTGTCCCCGGTGGCGGCAGTGTTTCAGCACTCAATGGAGCCCTTGCCACCTCACTGGCAGCTATGGTAGCCAATCTTACCATAGGCCGCAAGAAATATGTAGAAGTGAACGAAATTATGGAAGATCTTTCTGTTCGTTTCGAAGAACTCACCCGCCAGCTGATAACCGATGTAGACCGTGATTCAGAAGCATACGACCGTGTTTTCTCCGCATTCAAACTTCCAAAAGAAACGGATGAAGAAAAGGCTATCCGCAGTGAAACCATACAGAAGGAAAGCAAATATGCCGCCCAAGTGCCTATGGAGGTGGCACGTACCGTCCACTCCATTCTGCCCATGATTGATGTGGTAGCCAGAAAAGGGAACAGCAACGCTGTAACCGATGCCTGCGTGTCCATGATGTGTGCCCGGACTGCCATTCTGGGAGCCTTGCTGAATGTACGTATCAACCTCACTTCTATCAAAGACGAAAAATTCGTCAAAGAGATGAGCGAAGAGGCCGATATGATAGAACAGACGACCATTGCCGAAGAACAGAAAATACTGGACTATGTGAAAACCATGTTTTAATCCCAACCTCCGCGGTTAAAAAAAGAATCAGACCATGAAGAATGTATATCAAATAGGTTCGGGTGACCTCACTTTTGACATCATCGAACGTATTATTAATGAAAATCTGAAATTGGAACTGGCTCCCGAAGCTAAAGACCGGATTCAGAAATGCCGGGATTACCTGGACAGAAAGATCAAGGAATCCGATGTCCCTCTCTATGGCATCACTACAGGATTCGGCAGCCTGTGCAACCGTAATATTTCTTCCGATGAACTGAGTACTTTGCAAGAGAACCTGGTAAAAAGCCACGCTTGCAGTGTAGGCGCAGAAATGCCCCATGTCATTGTGAAGCTGATGTTTTTATTAAAAGCTCATGCTCTTTCTTTGGGACACAGTGGCGTACAAGTCATCACTGTACAGCGAATTATCGACTTTTTCAATAACGATGTAATGCCCATTGTCTATGACCGCGGTTCATTGGGAGCCTCAGGAGATCTTGCCCCGCTCGCCAATCTCTTCCTTCCGTTGATCGGCGTAGGCGATGTGTATTATAAAGGCAAACGCTGCGAAGCTATCAGCGTGCTTGATGAGTTTGGTTGGGAACCAGTCAAATTGAAAAGCAAAGAAGGACTGGCTCTGCTCAATGGTACCCAGTTTATGAGTGCCAACGGAGTGTATGCCATACTCAAAGCCTTCCGTCTTTCCAAGAAAGCCGACCTCATTGCCGCCATCTCCCTGGAAGCCTTTGACGGCCGCATCGATCCGTTCATGGATTGTATCCAACAAATGCGTCCGCATAAAGGCCAGATAGAAACCGGAGCCGCATTCCGAAGAATGCTGGAAGGCAGTGAAATCATCGTACAGCCCAAACAACACGTACAAGACCCCTATTCATTCCGTTGCATCCCACAAGTTCATGGTGCAACCAAAGATGCCATCAACCACGTAGCTTCAGTACTGTTGACCGAGATAAATTCAGTTACCGATAATCCCACTATCTTCCCCGATGAAGACCTTATCATTTCAGGTGGCAACTTCCACGGACAGCCCCTGGCATTGGTATATGATTATCTTGCCATTGCTATGGCCGAACTGGGAAACATATCCGAACGGCGTGTGGCACAACTCATTATGGGACTTCGCGGATTGCCCGAATTTCTAGTTGCCAATCCGGGACTTAACTCCGGTTTCATGATTCCCCAATATGCGGCTGCCAGCATGGTAAGCCAGAATAAAATGTACTGTTATGCCGCCAGTAGCGACTCTATAGTATCCAGCAACGGACAGGAAGACCATGTAAGTATGGGAGCCAACGCCGCCACCAAGCTCTACAAAGTGATGGATAATCTGGAACATATACTTGCCATCGAATTGATGAACGCCGCACAAGGTATAGATTTCCGCCGTCCGCTCCGTAGTTCACCGTTTATTGAGAAGTTTCTCGCCACCTACCGCAACGAGGTACCTTTTATAAAAGAAGATATTGTGATGTATAAGGAAATACATAAAACAGTAGCTTTTTTAAAACGGCATCAAGTAAATTATTAAACGGCATTTCGGAATCGGATTATAAAGATTTCACATCCCTTTTTACTATTAAAAACTATAAGATCCATATAATCCGAGTCCGAATTCATATCTTTGCAGTAACAAAAAATAGCGAAGATGAATTATGATAATAAAGAAGAAATGTTTCCTATAGTAGATGAACAAGGAAACATAACAGGAGCTGCAACCCGTGGAGAATGTCATAATGGAAGTAAATTGCTACATCCGGTAGTCCACTTGCATGTATTCAACAGTAAAGGCGAACTCTATTTGCAAAGGCGTCCTGACTGGAAAGATATTCAGCCAGGCAAATGGGACACAGCCGTAGGCGGACACATAGATTTGGGTGAAAGTGTGGAAACAGCCTTGAAACGTGAAGTAAAAGAAGAACTGGGCATCACCGACTTTACTCCCGAATTACTGACTAGCTATGTATTCGAATCCACCCGGGAAAAAGAATTGGTATTCTCGCATAAAACCACTTATGACGGTCTCATTATTCCCAGCGAGGAACTGGATGGCGGCCGTTTTTGGTCACTAGAAGAGATCAGGAGCAATATTGGAAAAGAAATATTTACACCTAATTTTGAAAATGAATTTAAGAAGCTAGGCTTCTGAAATAGTTTTTTAATCAAAAATGGCAAATTCTTGATGCAGGTCAAGAATTTGCCATTTTCGCATACATTTTATCTTTATCAGAGTACAATCTAGAACAAAACAGTATAATTTTGTGTTGTAAAACATAAAAAGAAAGGATAACGAGATTATGAAAAAGGTAAAAAGTATTTTTAAGAAAGCCCTTGCTCTAATGGGTGAAAACGAAGTAAGAGCTTGGGGTATAGGGATTAAGTAAGAAAATAACCCTATTTTTTTAATCAAAGAAAGGATAACATTATGAAGAAATTGAAAGAGATCATCAAAGCAGGTCTCAAAGATATGGGAAATGACGCCCTCCGTGCTTGGGGGTACGATACAAAGTAAAAGGTACAAAAGATTAGTTTTTAATGTTTTAAAAAAGGATAGCAGGATGAAAAGAGTAAAAAAAATTTTCAAAGAATATATGAGGGCTATTGAAATTAATGCCGCATTAATGTATGGTTATAGACCTAAATAAGAACCGTACTTTTTGATTGAGGGAATTGAATTACAATTATAACAAAAAAGCAGTCTTGACTTTTCAAGACTGCTTTTTTGTTATAAATACAGTATAAGTGAAATCAATTTATCCGACAAGCAATACACTAACATTAAAAATATATTGTATTTCTTCAAAAAGAATATACCTCTTTGAAATCAAGAGAGTTAGAAAATTCACCTCATTTTAGGATAATGAGTTGGCAACCATCCTAATTACCGTGATCTGCATCACTTTGCTGGTTTGGGTAACTCTTACAGATGCAAATATAGTAAAATATAGCAGGCAAAAAGAAAGATGAACTCATTTTCTTTTTACCTGCTGCATGATTCGCGGTAGAATAGTATCCTATATCAATTCAATTTTTATTTTACAGTTCTGTCCACCCTGCAAAATAGAATGGCAAAGTGTTACTCTAAATTTCTGTTCTTTCCAAAGGTTTTGCAAAGAATAAAGAACACTCTGACGTGAACATTCACAAAGCAAAGGTGTGGTGACATATCCTTTTTTACACAAGCCACAAGTACATTCCAAGAAAATAAGATGATAGACACGACCTTTCTCTACAATCTCGCTTTTTACTCCCGGCAATTCATCTGCCATCTGAAAGAAAACATCCATATCTCCATTGGCATCCTTGTAGAGTTTCCTGTAAATGGAAAGCACACCACCATCCACGCAATTCTTGCTACATTCTGAAAAGAAGGCTGCTCGTTGTTCCGATGAGAGTCGAGCGATACCTTTCTCAAAACCTTTGAACCAATCTGACAAATCCATACTATCAAGGTAATTGACTGAACAGCTTTACCAATCCTTCTTTGTTGAAGCAGTAAAACATTTCTATTTGTTCAGGGGTATCATTCTCCAGCAATAACAACAACTCTTTAGCAAATTCCAAGTAACCTGTGCCATTTGCCGTAACAATGCGTTTGTCCGATACAGCTTGCTCATTCATATAACCTGCCTTATTGGTATAATTGCCTCCTCCCCATAATTGTAGCTGTTCCAAACCATTTCCCGTATGTTTTATCTCATTTAAGAAACCATGTTTGGCAAGGAAAGAAGCAGCGTTGCAGATAGCTCCTACGATAATCCCCTTCTTTATGGCACGGCGAACGATTGGCACGACTTTATCTGCTTCCAGTTCGTCGAACCAGCCGAAACCACCAATTAGCACCAAAGCGGCATAATCATTAGGCATCGTTTCAAAAGAATAGTCGGGTAAAGTATGGAAACCACTGCATGAGCGTACAACATCCAATGTAGGAGCTACGACTTTGTTCATGTATTTGGGATTTTCTTTTATACTACGTTCATCACACGCAATAGCCGAAGCTAGGAACACGGCTTCATGGTCAGCATAGTTATTTAACAATAGATATAACACCTCGTTCTTCATATTTATTTTCTTCTGATGGTTTGACATTTACGTTTTGTCATCTCTTCGGCAAAGGCTTGTTCACCTTGTTCCTTAATATAGCTAATGCAAGCAGAACGGTCAGAATTAAACAAAAATGCAAATACTTTGCTTATCCAATTGGAAAACAACTTGCATTCCCTGACATCATGGGAGCATTCAGCACAAGTATTAAACTTGTTTTCTTGGCAACATGAGCGGATTTTACACCAAGTTGCTTTTTTATTTGGTTTACATCCGGAACATTTCTCCGCCAAGAACTTACGGCAGGCTCCACAATAAAGACCGCAAGCGGCTATGTTTTTATTATCAGGTGCAATAGTTTTCATAAATATCAGATGTTGGAGTGAGAAAATTCGCCATTTATCCAAAAGGTGGCTTCCGTACCCATGAAATGTAGAAGCACATAATTGGGATCACTTGGTCCATCGGGAAAATGATGAACGAACCAGTCCTGCCATATGTCCTTGCGGATAGTATCGTCCGTAATAATTTCTACCGTACCACGCAGGGCAACGCCATCCCCGTAATGGTCATAGCAAAGACCCGCCTTGTTGTTCGCCTTAAAATCATTCACTTTCATGGAGCCGACACTTGTCGCCATCCAGACTTCGTTAAAACTTTTGGCATGTATCTTGGACATCTGCACAGGTCGCGGATAACCGTCGGCATCAATGGATGCGATGGTCACATTTTCGCATTGGGCAAGCAAGTGGGTTGCCTTTTCCGTTAGTGTCCGTTCATCTTTTTCTTTCCACCGTTTCAGGTAGGGAAAGTGTTGAAGCATTTGTTCCTTTGCTTGTACGGGACTCAACTTACATTCGGTCTGCACAGCCCATTGGTCTAAGAATTGCAGGCAGAACTCAATCATTTGGCTCATTGTGAAATCTTGGGTAAACTCACCTTTTTTGTAACAATACACGCAATAATCCTCACTACTGCTCCCATTGGCATTTGTCCCTCTGTTTTCATCAGTTAGGGGCATACCACAACTTTGACAAAACTGTTGTTCCATATATGTATTCTATTCGATGCCTATCAGTCCCTTTATAGGCGGTTATAAAATGCGAGAGCGTGGAACTGCAATGCTACCACGTCTAAGTTGGAGGTCGTAGGAAACCTTTGGCACAGATATGATAATAGCAGCCCACGCTATGGCGTGAGAACCACTATGCTATCCCTTGTACCAAGTCCGAAATTTCCTACGTTTCCAACCTACAAGATAAACATAACGCTTCTTTTTTTCCCGTATGTTTTGAAAAGAGTTGCCTCTATCCGACTACAAAAGTCGGAAATTTTTCTGATAATCTTTTATCTTCTAATGCTTTTATTTACTTTTGGAATAGAATTTAGGGTGCATTCTATATTTTCAGTTCTTTATCCTGTTTAGTAGATGCAGTCCCCAAACCGTTCCTCCATTCATTCGCATTCTGCCTGAACCATTGCACAAGTGGAACATCGTTCACACATATTTGAAAATACCTTTTCCGAGAATCTCAATATGTTCCGGCAGAAGTCAATCAACGGCAGTAGCTTTTCCACATAAGGAAAGTTCCATAAATTTTATTATGTTTTTCAAGATAATCAAGGAAAGCAAAGTAAGTTGATATTAGTTTCACACGGAAAACAACGTCTGTATCCCCAAGAATTAGTACCTTTGGGGGGGGGAGATAACTCTTCGCACTTGCAATATACTTTTTACGCATTGCGTATTTTAAATAATTCAGTGCGTATATTTATCGGCAAGCGGGATAGTAAAAACATAAAATCGAAATGGCAACAGACGGAGTAAAAATAATTGATGGAGATTTAGCACACGACACCTATGAATATATAATGGAATTGTATGATAATGGAGCAAGTGCTGAAATAATTAAGAAAGAAATTCCATTCATAAAAGAAGATTATGGAGATGAAACGGATTTTTATCACGAAATTTTTGTTACAGCTTACGCCTTGGCATTTTGGGAAATCGGAGAACTGACTGATGAAATCTTAAATGAAGTGAAACGAGTTATTGAACTCAAAGCAGGTGTAAATCTTTGGACAAAAGATGTAGACGAAAAGGAAGGCAAAAAAAGACAAAAAGTCCTTGACCGATTTTTAGAAAAAATATCTGCACCAAACAAAAAAGTTAGAAATAGAAAAAAATACAGAGTTGTAAAAAATCTATATTTTGAATCAAATGATGTTCTGTCCTTTAAACTTTCAGACAACAATTATTGTGCTATAATTTGTGCACAAATCACGCAAGAAAAATCACAAATAACCTATGATTTTGTACTTACAACCTACAAGGGAAAACAAAAACCAACAATTGAAACGTTAAAAGATGAATTTATAGTCGGACACCTAATGGGTGGACCGAGTAGAAAAGAAATCTTAAAGCAACAACCCAAAATCAACATACTTTGGGATTATCATACACACAATGCCATACTACTGACAGAAGCACAAAGGCAAAGAACTTATAGCAATGATTCCATTGAAATTTTTGAAGGAAAAAAAGAGTTCTTTTTTGGATTTCCATTTAAATTAGTTACTCATAAGGATATGACACTTATGAAAGACAAGTTTGAAGTTATTGGCAAATTAAAAATAAAAGAAAACTTTAACAGGTCGGGAGGTTATGACTATTTATCGAATCTTGAGAGATTTGAAGATATTTTAAATGATATAGATAGACACATGGAAATATTTAGAAACGTAAAATTTCCGATAAAACTTTTATGTGAAATAAATTAACGAATTATCTCTTGATAAGCAAACCTACGCAGAATGCCGCAAACGAAATGGAGTGTGTTAAATCTGCATTGCTTTCGGGTAACGGCTAGGAAACCGTTTTCCTGCTGCAATCCGCTTTAAGACCGTTTTATACCATCTTCCCAATTTCTCCGATTTGCCACTAACTTCTTAATAATCAATTTTAGTTGCTGCAATCTGCCGATTTTATGAGGTTTTTCCAACGATATTTCCTATTTTTGCAACCATCTACTATTAACCTATAAATTTCAATTAATAGAGCCATGATTAAAAACCTATCTACCTTCTTCGTCGGTATAGCGTTATTATGCCTCGCCGGCTGTACCCCAATTCCCAAAGAAACAACTGCAACAAAAGAGTATGCACCTCTTGAAGTTCCAGTTCCCGAACGTCCTGCGGGACAACAGGATGTAATCGAACTAATAACTCCTAAACTTGACACTGTGCGTGTAGGTTTCATCGGTTTGGGTATGCGTGGTCCCAGTGCGGTAGAACGTTGGACGCACATACCGGGAACTAAAATTGTCGCTCTTTGCGACTTATTGCCTGAAAATGCGGAAAAAGCACAAAAAATTGTAACTAACGCCGGTATGGAAGCCCCTGCCCTCTACTCTGGCAGCGAAGATGCATGGAAACAACTGTGCGAGCGAAACGATATCGACTTAGTATACATTGCAACAGACTGGAAACACCATGCTGAAATGGGTATCTATGCCATGGAACATGGAAAACATGCAGCCATCGAGGTACCTGCCGCCATGTCACTGGATGAAATTTGGGCACTTATCAATACTTCCGAAAAGACCCGTAAACACTGTATGCAACTTGAAAACTGTGTTTATGACTTCTTCGAACTGACGACATTAAATATGGCACAAAAAGGTCTTTTCGGCGAAGTGCTCCATGTAGAAGGTTCATACATCCATAATCTGGAAGAATTCTGGCCTTATTACTGGAACAACTGGCGTTTGGACTACAACCGAGAGTTCCGTGGAGACGTTTATGCCACACACGGCCTAGGTCCTGCCTGCCAATTGCTCAACATTCACCGCGGTGACCGCATGAAGACACTGGTAGCCATGGACACCAAAGCTGTAACCGGTCCCGAGCTGGTAAAACAATATCAGAAAGAAGAAGCACCCGATTTCCAAAACGGCGACCATACCATGACTTTTATCCGCACAGAAAACGGCAAAACCATCCACATACAACATGATGTAATGAATCCGCGTCCCTATAGCCGTATGTATCAGCTGACCGGTACCAAAGGTTTTGCCAACAAATATCCCATCGAGCAATATTGTTTCCGCCCGGATCAAATTGACAGCACCAGCATACCCGATCACGAAAATCTGAGTATGCACTCGGCTGTTCCCGAAAAAGTAAAAGAAACTTTGATGAGCCAATACAAACATCCTATCCACCAAGAATTAGAAGAAACAGCAAAGAAAATAGGTGGACATGGAGGGATGGACTTCATTATGGATTATCGCTTGGTATATTGCTTGCGCAACGGACTTCCTCTGGACATGGACGTTTATGATTTAGCAGAATGGTGCTGTATGGCCGACTTGACCCGTCTTTCTATAGAAAACGGAAATGCACCTGTTGCCGTACCCGACTTTACCCGTGGCAATTGGAACAAAGTGGATGGATATCATCATGCTTTCGCTCAATAAAAAGACATGAAATAAATACAGACTTCCATAAAAAGAGAGGTACATACTGCATCGGGCAGAAATACCTCTCTTTCTTATAATGCACAAAGTCACATGAACATGATTGTATAAAAAAGCTCACATTTTATACTTTTGTCAGTTCACCCGTCACCGAATCAATAATAAATCCCCTCACCATAATATCTTCAGGTATTAATGGATGCTCCATAATAGCCCGTACAGTCCCTTTCACCGATTTCTCCGTATCCTCAAAACCATCCAACCATGCTCCAAAATCTACACCACAGAAACGAATCATATCAATGGTTTCCTGCTTGATGCCACGTGCTTTCATGTGTTCTATCATCTCATTACTATTCATGTGACAGGCCCCACAATCAGAATGAGCAACAACCATAACTTCCTTTACACCTAACTCATAAATAGCCACCATCAGACTACGGATTACACTACCAAACGGATGCGAGATAACCCCACCTGCATTCTTGATAATTTTTACATCACCATTCTTGATGCCCAAAGCAGCAGGTAACAATTCCGTCAATCGGGTATCCATACAAGAAAGAATAGCTATTTTTTTATCAGGATATTTGTTGGTAATATATTTCTCATACCCCTTGCTCTCAACAAATTTCTTGTTAAACTCTAAAATATCATCTATCATTGCCATAAGTTTTTTAGGATTCACTACAAACTTACGCAAAAATAAAATGCAATGACACTTTTAAGATAAATATTTATCGGATACCAACTTTTCTACCATCCATCAAGGCAAGGATGAACCATACAAGAAAAAGCTAAGAGAGCAATGCGTTTCCATACGAAAAAACCAACCCCGTAAATGCTAAAATTGTCATTGGTCTTTTTTCCTTCTCCCCAATTCGGCACGGATACGGCTTAACGACTGTGGGGTAATCCATAAATAAGAAGCGATATGCTTCAGAGGTACATACTGCAACAGTTCCGGATTCTCTTCCAACAAAGTAAGATAACGTTCTTTGGCCCGGGGGCTTCCTCCCGTTATCATCCAACTTTCAAGCCCTAAAAGCTGCTGTTCGAACAATCGTCTTCCAAAATTAGCCAGTTCAACAGATTCGGCATATAATACTTCGAGTTTTGCCTTCGAAATACCATAAAGTTCACTGTCACACATCGCTTCGATAGAAACCAACGAAGCTGTATTTTCCACATATCCCCATGACGAGAAGATGGCCTCCCCTTCAGAAGCAAACCAGACGGAAACATCTACCCCGTCATTAAGGTAATGCCCCCGCCAGATTCCTTTACTTACAATATAGAAGTTTGAGTTCCGCCCGCCTTCCTGTACAAGAAAATCTCCTTTACGAAAAGTGAACTTCTCCATATTATCCAACAACTGCAAGCTCAAAGCTATTGGCAAACTATATTTCTCACAAAACTTCTGTATGAATGCATCCATATATCCACCCGATTAATTACCACAAAGGTAAAAAATCATCTGCGAACCCACTGATGTTTACGATAATAAATCGCCATTATCACTAAAAAAGTAAGTATTTCCGCCAAAGGAACTGCCAGCCATATCCCTGGCACCTTCAATAGCAACGGCAAGCCAAATAAACAAAGTACCATAAAAACAAACCCACGCAAAACTGTAATCATCATAGCCGGACGTGCCCGCTCTACACTTTGGAAATAGCCAATGGAAACAATGTTTACAGCAAAAAAAATAAAGCCAGACGCAAACAAAGGCAGTCCCGCCACAGCAATATCGTATGCTGGATAGGAACGATCAATGAACATAGCCACAATCTGATGATTGAACAAAGCTGTTAACGCAAAAAACACAAGTCCACAGGTCACGGCCGTTCCCAGTGCCAGACGGAAAGCGGAGCGTACCCGCATGGCATCGCCCGCTCCAAAATTATAGCTTAAAATGGGTTGAGCCGATTGTCCTATGGCATTATATACCATAAATATAATGGGAAAGAAATAACAGGCAATACTGAAAGCAGCCACTCCATCTTCGCCTAAATAATGAATGAACACATAATTACCTGCAAACATCATACAGGCTATGGCCGCCTCGCACAAAAAGGTGGAAGCTCCTAAATGACACATATATCTCACATTGCGCCAAGTGAGCCGCATACTCTTCTTGCTAAGTTTCACCCGGCAAAAATGAATCACATTTTTTCTGCGACTTAAATAAACTACAATCATTCCGGCTCCCAAAATATAGCCCAGACTGGTAGCCAGCGCCGCCCCCATCATTCCCCATTTGAAAATAAAAATAAATACATAATCCAATAGAATGTTCACCACTGCCGGAATAGCATTACACAACATGGCATAATTAGGAGAACCATCCAGACGGACAAAGAACATCCCTGAACTTAGTAAAGCACTAAATACCAGAAAAGGCAAAAACCAATACATATATTCCACCGCCAAAGGCAACAGTCGTTCCGAACTTCCCAACCACACAGCTACTTGTGGAGCAAACAAACATACCACTCCCCACAACACAGCCAAAAACAAAGAAGAAACCACAACAGCCTGCGTCACATTGATACGGGCAGCTTTCAACTTTCCCTGAGATAAATGAATAGATGCCACCACCGATGCACCAACACCAAACATCAATCCGATACCTGTACTTATCAAAAACAAAGGAGCAGTAATATTCACTGCCGCCAATGCGTCACTACCTATCCCTTGACCTACAAAAATACCATCTGTTATCACAAACACAGCCGAAAATACCATCCCCAGCACAGTAGGTATCAGCAATTTCCGAAACAATTTCGGAATTTCCATACTACCAAAATCAATACTATCCTTCATAAACTTCACTTTTTTGTTTAGCGGATGCAAAGATAGAGCGTTATTTCGGAGTAAAAATTACCAAATGGTAATTTCCAACAATTTTTCCTATGAAAAAATTTGTTCTTTTAAAAGATATTCTTACCTTTGCACCCGCTAAACAAAAAGCAACGCCTCTTTAGCTCAGTTGGCCAGAGCACGTGATTTGTAATCTCGGGGTCGTTGGTTCGAATCCGACAAGAGGCTCACTAAAAAAGGAACTGTTTCTAAACATTCAGAAACAGTTCCTTTTTTTATAAGACAATTCAATTTGAAATAAAACCACATAATCTTTCAAGAGTGACAGTCTCCTCATTATTTCTCGGATGAACCGAAATTTAGGGAGTAAATAAAACTTGAGGAGATAATCCACTATGGTCTATAAAAAAACTCCCTGTCAACATTTCGCCAACAGGGAGTCCGTTAATCATTTATGGGGCAAAGATTACATCATGCCGCCCATGCCACCCATTCCGGGAGCACCCATCGGCATTTCTGGTTTATCTTCTTTCTTTTCCACAATTACACATTCTGTAGTCAGGAACATACCTGCAATAGAAGCTGCATTTTCCAAAGCTACACGAGTTACCTTAGCAGGATCCACCACACCGGCAGCATGCAGGTTTTCGTAAACATCAGTACGAGCGTTATAACCGAAGTCACCTTTACCTTCACGTACTTTCTGAACGACAACAGCACCTTCCTTACCTGCATTAGCCACAATCTGACGAAGCGGTTCCTCGATAGCACGCTTGATGATCTCAATACCGGTTGTTTCATCTTCATTATCGCCTTTCAGACCTTCCAACGCTTCAGAAGCACGGATGTAAGCTACACCACCGCCCGGAACGATACCTTCTTCAATAGCTGCACGAGTAGCGCACAACGCATCATCCACACGGTCTTTCTTTTCTTTCATTTCGACTTCCGAAGCCGCACCTACATAAAGAACAGCTACACCACCTGACAACTTAGCCAAACGTTCCTGCAACTTTTCCTTATCATAATCTGAAGTAGTATTCTTTATTTCAGCTTTAATCTGATTGATACGTTCCTGAATGTTTTCTTTTGCACCGGCACCGTTTACAATAGTAGTATTATCTTTAGAAACAGTTACCTTATCGCAAGTACCCAACATTTCAAGAGTAGCTTGTTCCAACTTCAAACCTTTTTCCTCGCTGATAACGATACCACCGGTCAATACTGCGATATCTTCCAACATAGCTTTACGACGGTCACCGAAGCCCGGAGCCTTCACAGCACAAATCTTCAACTGAGAACGCAGACGGTTTACAACCAATGTAGTCAAAGCTTCGCTGTCTACATCTTCTGCAATCACCAGCAAAGGACGTCCGCTCTGTACAGCCGGTTCCAAAATAGGCAAGAAATCCTTCAAGTTAGAAATCTTCTTATCATAAATCAAGATGTACGGATGTTCCATCACACATTCCATCTTTTCTGTGTCGGTTACAAAGTAAGCAGACAGATAACCACGATCAAACTGCATACCTTCTACCACACCGATAGTAGTATCCGTTCCTTTAGCCTCTTCGATAGTAATCACACCATCTTTAGAAACTTTACGCATAGCGTCTGCAATCAACTTACCGATAGTAGGATCGTTATTGGCAGATACCGCAGCTACTTGTTCAATCTTGTCATAATTGTCACCTACCATCTCGGCCTGAGACTTGATAGATTCAACCACTTTGGCAACAGCTTTATCAATACCACGTTTCAAATCCATCGGATTTGCTCCGGCAGTAACATTCTTCAAACCTACCCCTACGATTGATTGAGCCAGCACAGTAGCAGTAGTAGTACCGTCACCTGCATCGTCACCTGTCTTTGAAGCAACAGATTTCACCAATTGCGCACCTGTGTTCTGAAACGCATCAGCCAATTCCACTTCCTTTGCCACAGTTACACCATCCTTAGTAATGTGAGGAGCACCGAATTTCTTTTCAATAATCACATTACGTCCTTTCGGACCAAGAGTTACTTTCACTGCGTTAGCCAATTCGTCTACACCCTTCTTCAATTCGTCACGGGCATCAATGTTGAATTTAATATCTTTAGCCATAATTCTATTTACAATTTAATGATTTACAATGTACTATTTAATTATCCCAAAACAGCGAGAACATCGCTCTGACGCATGATAAGGTATTTCTTACCGTCATGTTCCAATTCTGTACCCGAGTATTTGCCATACAATACCTGATCACCTACATGCAACACCATCTCCTCGTCTTTCGTTCCGTTACCTATTGCGACAACTTCACCTTGCAATGGTTTTTCCTTTGCTGTATCAGGAATAATGATACCACCGATTGTTTTTTCTTCCGCAGGAGCTGGAAGAATCAATACTCTGTCTGCTAATGGTTTAATGTTCATAGTTCTTAATTTTTATATGTTATACTTTTAATTATATCAATTATCCGTCATCTTTAAGCAGTGACGCAAAATATCTTGCGAAAAACGTGCCAAACATGAAAAAGGAGAAATTGACAGTTTTATTCTGCCAAATTGGCACAGCTATAACATATCTTTCACTAAAATGGTTTCCTCTTCCCCTGCCATTATCAGTTGCTTTTACGAAATTTATTATTTTTACCTATAAAGATTCATATATAAACCAGTCGGCTACATTCCACAGCGACAGAACAAATCTGAATATAAAAAGAGGAAAATGTGATTTTTCTTTTTTTAATATTTCCATAGGACACAAACTATCACTATCTTTGCAAAACCTAATAACTAACCCCTTTAACTATATGGCATTTACGAACAACATTATGATTGTCCGCCACAGATTGCTGACAGAACTTGTAAAATTGTGGAAAAACGGAGAACTGACAACAGACAAAATAGACCGTCTGCCATTAGAACTCAGCCCCCGACGTTCAAAACATGCAGGGCGCTGCTGCGTACACAAAGAACGCGCTGTATGGAAATACAAATCCCTTCCTCTATTGGGGCTGGATATGGATGACGAAACCGATGAGCTCACTCCACTATCCGAATATGCCGCACGTGCTATAGAACGTGCAAACAATGGAAAGCCCAAAGACAACATTATGTGTGTTATAGACGAAGCATGCTCGGCCTGCGTACAGATCAATTACGAAATCACCGACTTATGCCGGGGATGTACCGCCCGCAGTTGCCAGTACAATTGTCCTAAAGGAGCCGTACATGTACATGCTGACACCGGCAAGGCATGGATCGACCATGATACCTGCATCAGTTGCGGCATCTGCCACAAAAGCTGTCCTTATCACGCAATCGTTTATATTCCTGTTCCTTGCGAAGAATCTTGTCCTGTCAAAGCGATCAGCAAAGATGAACACGGTATAGAGCATATCGACGAGAACAAATGTATTTATTGCGGTAAATGTATGAATGCTTGTCCTTTCGGGGCCATTTTTGAAATATCACAGACATTCGATGTGTTGCAACGCATCCGTAAAGGAGAACAAGTGGTAGCCATTGTCGCGCCATCTATTTTAGGGCAATTCAGCACAACTATCGAACAGGTATATGGTGCATTCAGACAAATCGGTTTCACCGATATAATTGAAGTGGCACAAGGCGCCATGTCTACCGTAGAACACGAAGCACACGAACTGATAGAGAAGTTGGAGGAAGGACAGAAATTCATGACCACTTCATGCTGTCCATCGTACATCGAGCTGGTGAACAAGTATATTCCCGATATGAAAAAATACGTTTCCGGCACAGGTTCACCTATGTATTATGCAGCACGTATAGCCAAAGAGAAGTATCCTGATGCAAAGATCGTATTCGTAGGCCCATGTGTAGCCAAACGTAAAGAGGCCCAACGTGATGAAGCTGTGGATTTTGTGATGACGTTTGAGGAAGTTTCTTCTATTTTCGATGCTTTCGAAGTCAACTTGGAGATTGTACAGCCATACGCCATGGAATTCTCATCTGTTCGCGAAGCGCATGGGTTTGCACAAGCTGGCGGCGTGATGGGAGCCGTAAAGGCATTCTTGAAAATGGAAGCGGACAAAATCAATGCCATACAGGTATCTGATTTAAACAAGAAGAATATCGGAACATTACGTGCATACGCAAAATCGGGAAAAGCTCCCGGACAGTTCATCGAAGTGATGGCCTGCGAGGGGGGGTGTATCACAGGACCCAGTACTCATAGCGGCAGTAACGGGAAACGTCAGTTGGTACAAGAACTGGCTAAACAGGAGAAGACGTATTAAAAGTAGAAAACTGCCTTAGCGGAAAGACGTTATTCGCAATCCTTCACCATAGGGAAGTGTGTCAAAATGAAAACAATCTATCATTTTGACACACCTTCGAATGTATAAAGTTCATTGTGTGCCACTAGGCAAACGCATGGAGGCCGCCCCTACAGTAGCTGGTGAGCTTTTCAGGTTTTCCATTAATAAAAAAGTACGAATGAAGCAACTGATTGATAAATTGCGCCATAAACATAGCTTGACCGGCGAAGAATATGCTATTCTCCTCACCTGTCAGGACGCTGATACTTTAATGTATCTCCAACAACAGGCCCAAGAGGTTACTTTAGCGCATTTCGGGAATGCCATCTTTATCCGTGGGCTTATCGAAGTGGGCAACCGATGTCGTAACAATTGCTATTATTGCGGAATAAGAAAAGGAAATCCTGCTGTGGCCCGCTACGCATTAAAGCGCGAAACCATTTTGGAATGTTGCCGTGAAGGATACGCACTCGGGTTCCGTACCTTCGTAATGCAAGGCGGCGAAGACCCTGCCTTGACAGACAAGTGGATAGAAGCAACCGTAGCCGCCATCCGCAATGAGTTCTCCGATTGTGCCATCACCCTTTCGTTAGGAGAGAAATCACGGGAAGCATACGAGCGTTTTTTCCGGGCAGGAGCGAACCGATACCTGCTTCGACACGAAACACATAACGAACAGCATTACCGGAAACTCCATCCTGAAGAAATGTCACTAAAGCATCGCCTCCAATGTTTACAATGGCTGAAAGAAATAGGATATCAAACCGGAACAGGAATCATGGTAGGTAGTCCGGGACAAACTCTGCCCCATCTGGTAGAAGACCTGTTGTTCATAGAACAGTTCCATCCCCAGATGATTGGTATAGGTCCTTTTATCCCCCACCATGAAACACCATTCGGAATGGAACCGGCCGGAAGTGTGGAAATGACTCTCAAGCTATTATCCCTTTTCCGGTTGATGCACCCGTCCGCCCTGATTCCATCGACCACCGCCCTTGCCACCTTGTCACCGGACGGACGGGAAAAAGGGATATTGGCAGGAGCTAATGTAGTGATGCCCAATCTCTCCCCTCGGGAGCAAAGAGAAAAATATGCTTTGTATGACAACAAAGCAGCTTTCGGCGCCGAAGCCGCCGAAGGTCTACGAAACTTGGCACAACGACTGGAAACAATCGGTTACCGGATATCAACAGATAGAGGTGATTATAATCACTAACCACTAATAAATATGTATAAAGCAGATTCTAAAATAGCGGAAGAATTCATTGACCACCAGGAAATACTGGAAACACTGGAGTATGCCCGCAGCAACAAAAGTAATCGTGCTCTGATAGAGCAACTGATTGACAAAGCCGCCCGATGCAAAGGACTATCCCATCGTGAGGCAGCGTTACTATTGGAATGTGACCAACCGGATTTGATAGAACGTATCTTCCATCTGGCACAGGAAATCAAACATAAGTTTTACGGTAACCGTATTGTGATGTTCGCCCCCCTGTACCTTTCCAATTATTGTGTGAACGGATGTGTTTACTGTCCTTATCATTTGAAGAATAAGACCATAGCACGCAAGAAACTGACACAAGAAGAAATTCGTAAGGAAGTAATTGCCTTGCAGGATATGGGACACAAACGTCTGGCACTGGAAGCAGGAGAAGACCCGCTACGGAACCCTATAGAATATATATTGGAATCCATCCGGACCATTTATAGCATCAAGCATAAAAACGGAGCCATCCGACGGGTCAATGTCAACATAGCCGCCACCACCGTAGAAAACTATCGCAAACTGAAAGACGCAGGTATCGGCACTTATATTTTGTTTCAGGAAACTTATCATAAAGAAAATTACGAAGCCCTGCATCCCACCGGTCCGAAAAGCAAATATGCTTATCATACCGAAGCGATGGACCGTGCCATGGAAGCGGGAATTGACGATGTAGGACTAGGTGTTTTATTCGGGCTGAATACCTACCGCTATGACTTTGTAGGATTATTGATGCATGCCGAACATCTGGAAGCCACTTTCGGAGTAGGTCCGCATACCATCAGCGTTCCTCGTATTTGTCCGGCAGATGATATCGCCACGCAAGACTTTCCGGACGCCATCTCGGACGAGATATTCTGTAAGATTGTGGCAGTAATCCGTATTGCTGTTCCTTATACAGGCATGATTATCTCTACAAGGGAATCGGCTGCAACCCGACGTAAGGTCTTGAATCTGGGAATTTCACAAATCAGCGGCGGTTCCCGGACCAGCGTAGGCGGTTATGCCATTCCGGAAACACCGGAAGAAAACTCGGCACAATTCGATATCAGCGATACCCGTACTTTGGATGAAGTAGTGAACTGGTTGCTCGATTTAGGGCACATTCCCAGTTTCTGTACAGCTTGTTACCGAGAAGGACGTACAGGTGACCGCTTTATGTCATTAGTCAAATCGGGACAAATTGCTAATTGTTGTGCACCCAATGCATTGATGACACTGAAAGAGTATCTGGAAGATTATGCGACAGCGGATACACGAGCCAAGGGAATCCAATTGATAAAAAAAGAATTGGAACACATTCCCAACCCGAAAATAAAAGAAATAACAACCCGTAACCTGAAAAAGATAGAAGAAGGGAAACGAGATTTCAGATTCTAATCCGGCCCACGCGCCGGGCGATGTTTCCAGACTGATAAAGTAACCACATATGAGTTTAAACAACACCCCATCTGCCAACCGCCTGCACGTCGCCCTCTTCGGGCGGCGCAACAGTGGCAAGTCCTCTTTAATCAATGCCTTGACCGGACAGGATACTGCCCTTGTATCGGATATCCCCGGTACCACGACAGACACCGTGAGCAAAGCCATGGAGATTCAAGGAATCGGCCCTTGTCTCTTTATCGACACGCCGGGATTTGACGATGAAGGAGAATTAGGAGAAATGCGCATCATCCGCACGCTGAAAGCCATCGAACAAACAGACATAGCCTTACTTCTTTGTGAAGACGAAGCCCATGAAGAGGAAAAGAAGTGGATGAAGCAATTGGAGGAAAAAAACATCCCTGTCATCTTGCTACTGAACAAGGCTGACATACGAAAAGACATAGCATCCACCCTACTCCGTATAGAAAAAGATTGCGGTCAAAAGCCTCTCGTTATCAGCGCAAAGGAAAGAACAGGTATAAAGAAGATACATCAGGCGATTCTGGAAAAGTTACCGGCAGATTTCGGGCAACAAACCATTACCGGAAATCTGGTTAAAGAAGGAGATTTAGTGCTCTTAGTCATGCCGCAAGATATACAGGCTCCCAAAGGCCGTCTCATCCTTCCACAGGTACAGACGATGCGCGAATTATTGGACAAGAAATGTCTGGTGATGAGTTGTACAACAGACCAAATAGCTTCCACCTTGCAGGCTCTGTCCCGCCCTCCGAAACTGATTATAACCGACTCCCAGGTTTTTCATACCGTTTATGAACAAAAGCCGGCAGATAGCCTTCTCACCTCTTTCTCTGTCCTGATGGCAGGATATAAGGGAGATATACATTATTATATAGAAGGAGCCTCAGCCATAGACTGCCTCACCCCACAGTCACGGGTACTGATAGCGGAAGCCTGCACTCATGCCCCTGCCACCGAGGACATAGGCAGAGTAAAGCTTCCACGTATGTTGCGTAAAAAGATAGGCGAAGAGCTACAAATAGATATCGTTGCAGGTACAGACTTTCCGGAGGATTTGACACCCTATCACTTAATCATTCATTGCGGAGCCTGCATGTTCAATCGCAAATATGTACTAAACCGGATTGATAATGCCCGTAAGCAACAGATTCCCATGACTAATTATGGAGTGGCTATTGCACACTTGAACGGGATATTGGATAAGATAGCGTATTAAAAAGACATCTGTTCTTTTTTTGTTTCAATCACCACAAACCATTTATTTTCAACGGTTTGCGGTGTAAAAGGATCCGTAATTCCCCTTAACTGGTATGTATGTGGATTTTTACCATTGTTTCTGAAGGCTCATAGATTTTCCTTCTTGATGTGTCCTACATGATGGTTCATCCATTTACTTCAGTTACAAGGCCTTATCGTGCAAACACTTAGTTGAATTTATAGTTTCACCAAGGTGAAGCAATCGTATCACTTGGGTGACTACGCCTCTCCACTTAGGTGCCAATGTATTGTCACCTAGGTGAAACAACAAAAGAAAACAGACAAAAGATAAGCATTCGGGCTTGTACGTGTTTTTTCCAGTCATAACAAAATCAAAAGCCTGGAGAGAAATACATAAGAGGCCGAATGCTTACAGTTCTTCCATAAACTTGACCGACGAGTGAACAATGCTCCAATCCATATATTCCCACGCAGGGTGTGACTTTATGGAAGCAGAAGTAAAACAAGTAATCAAAGTTTCAATCCACACACCCACGTAGGGTGTGACTTATACTGCCCGAAGGGTAGTCGGGACGACTTAAGGTTTCAATCCACACACCCACGTAGGGTGTGACTGGCACAACGCATGGAAGACAAGATGGATAAGAAAGTTTCAATCCACACACCCACGTAGGGTGTGACATATTGTCTTGCTCTGTCTTCCAGTAGTATGTCCGTTTCAATCCACACACCCACGTAGGGTGTGACTTTAATAAGGGCTTCTTTTTTAGGATATGAAACCCGTTTCAATCCACACACCCACGTAGGGTGTGACTCTATATCTAATAACATATTATAAATCAGCAAGTTTAATCCACTGTTATGCGAATCATCATTATTATTCAACTTCATAACGAAGAAATACTCTACAAATAATTTAATCTACTGATTATTAACACATGCGAAGATACTACTTTTTTTGTAACACACCACATTCGCATTATATTATAAGAGCCTCCTCAACTTTATAAGCCGTTTCAACACCTATTACTTCTACCCTCTTATTCTCATTTTTACTAAGAATATAAAAACGAACACTATCAAGAGACATATCAATAATATCCCTAACTCTCCCTTTTAAAAGAGAATATTGCGCTTCCGTCACTACACACTCAAAGACTGAGTTCTGCACCCTCTGTCCATAATCCAAACATGCCTTGGCCACACATCGTAAACGGTGAGCCCCCTCTTTGCTTGTAGTATCCACATCGTAAGTCACAAGAATGTACATAATTAAAAATCATTTTATAAGAAATACCGGATAATCGTCAATATCCTGCCTGATATATCTTGCCATTAACATAGCCTGCACATAAGGCAGAAGCCCTATTTCAACTTTTTCATTAAGATAAGGATGAATTATCACTTCCCTTTTCCTTGCCTGCCATGCAGTAATAAAAGTCTTTTTCCCTTTATCTGTCATAACAACCCCATTATCACCTTGGAACAAGAAGTCTTTTACTGAAATCTGTCTTTTATTAATCAACGACAAAATAAAACGGTCGCCAAGGTAAGCACGTAACTCTTCCATCATATCTAAAGCCAACGACGTGCGCCCTGGACGGAGTGTATGGAGAAACCCGACGTATGGATCAAGGCCAACAGTTTCGAGAGCGGCCGCAACATCATTGGCAATCAAGGTATATGCAAAAGACAACATGGCATTCACCGCATCCTTGGGAGGACGACGATTGCGACCATGAAATGGGAAATCAGTCTTCTGATTAAGTATCAAGATTGGCAATACCTCAAAATAGGCATTCGAAGCCATCCCCTCATAACCAATTAATTCCGTCTTATCTTGAGCCTTCAAAACATCACGTTTGGCACGTTCCAATACTTGCACCGCCCTATTAATGTCTTCATTCTCACCATAATCACGAATATATCTCCTCAATATATTGCGATAGTTTTGAATCTTACCACCAATCATCAACCGAACCACATGCAACGACCAAGATGCATCGTCCGACAATTGGTACTGCTTTTTGCGTAACAGAACATTTCCTTTCGTAACACCTTGAACCCTGCTGATGAATCTGCCTTGTGGAGAAAGAAATGTGAGTGATATACCATTGTCACTACACAATTTCATCACACCGGGACTTGCGCCCATATATCCGAACGTAACGATGCCTTCTATATTTATGACAGGAATACGAAACACCTCCTCCTGCTGAACAGATATAACGACATTCAGCCCATCCTTACTAAGATACGCTTCCGGTGTCGTCACATACAAAGTATTCAATAGTTTTCTCATAGATACAGATTTTTAGTAAGGTAATTATCTACCGAAGTACAATTATTTACCATTTCCGGCATGCAAATATCTTTCAGCGAGCACTTGTCACAATGTTTCCCATATTCAGCCTTCGGGATAACCGCTTTACTAAATATATCGTGCATATCCCGGGCACATTGTCTGACTATATCTCGCAGTTCCTCCGTTATATCCACATTAACCCGATGGCGAAGCTCCCCATAAAAGAAAGCGCCGTATGGTATATGGATAGCATACATTTCTTCTATGCACATAATTTGTGCTGCCAACTGCACTTCATCCACCTCGTTTCTTTTCGGTTTGCCATGCTTATACTCCACAGCAACCGGTTGCCATCGCCCCGGATAGTTGGGATGCAAGATAGTATTTTCAAGAGATGAGGAAGGAAACAACTCTATGGCATCAGAGATTCCATAGAGTCCAAGTTCACGCGAAGCGATATTCACCGCACGCAATGTTATCTGGTCACCACACTTCTGTCTATAAAACGGATCATCTACATGCTTGTGCAGAATCTGTCCTTCGATGGTGAGACGATTATCGCCCCATTGCTGCTCAATGTGTATCAAAGCCCATTGCCGGGGACAGAACCTAAAGTGCTGAATCCCCGACAACATGAGCATATCGTCTTCATTGTACATACGATGGAATTATATCAGTTCCTCAATAGTTACATTTGATGGAGCATTCTCCTTATCTATAGTAACTGAATAATCGATGAATGAGCGTGGTGCTCCATCGCAGACTTTCTCCACTTTTACCAATTCAAACAACTTGTTGGCGGGAGCATTACCCAATATGGAGTCATGCTTGAAGACTATCAGTTTTTGAGCACTCATCAATCCACGTGCCGCCGAACGATCCACATCGAACATATTCTTTAATGCGTTCCAAAATAGTTCAAGGTCTTCTTCAGAAAATCCTGTCTGTTGTGCCAAGTTGGCGGAGATGAAGCCGTGACAGACGTAGAGGCCATAAGGAATGGTGGCTTTACGTCCCATTGTACGATTGCCACCATCTTGTTTTTCTGCTTCTTTCTCTGTTGCTACTGCCATACGAGTAATAGAATGTTCCGCTACAGCAATTGGATCTATAGAACGAGCAAAGGTGAACTGGATAGGGCCACGAACTTGACCCGCATTTTTACCTGTTGACATAACTGCGCCGAATGTTCTGATATCAAAGTAATTATTACACATAAAACGACGTGCTGCTTCTATTTTGTCCTTTGCATTTTTTACTTCTGAATCATCATGTGCATTATCAATCAAAGTATTCAGGACTGCCTTCTCTTTGATAAATATATCAAAGCCATTCACAAGCCCTTTTGCTATTTGTACATAGTTACGAACCTTGCGTTTCAAACAGACATCCGTAACAAGTCCCATACCTGTTTCGGCATCCACACGTGGTAGATTACCCGCATCCGGATCACCATTTGGGTTACCATCTTTTACATCAAATATGTAAACGAAATCAATTCTATTCTTTAGTTCTGACATAACTTTATATTTTTAAAATTATTATTCCATTTCTTTATTTTCCTTGTTCATAAAAAGGTCTTGACGTTGATGATAATATCCCACAAAGAACCGTCCTTGATCTTGCAGGTTAAGATGTGGAGGAAATCCTTTTGCATCAAGTTTGGATATAATTTCCTGTTTCAGCTTCTCATAGAACACTTGTCCACCCGGATTCAACTTCTCTATATGATGAGTAGAAAGGTTGAGCACCGTGGCAAAAACCATGGAAGGAGTTGCTGATGCAGCATTCATATAGCGTTCTCGAATGGAATGAATACCATTGGCATCCTCCTGTATCTTGTCAAGTACGGCAAATAGCCTTCCACAAAGATACCCTTGATTTTGATTTTCTTTGTCTAACATAACATCTAATTTTTTATGGTTGTTATTTTCGTTTAGTCTGTTGAGATATGCCTTGATGATAGCAGCACGCACTATATTGACGGATTGTTCTGCACGTATGCGACGAATACATGCTTGAAAGAGAGAAGCCGGATACGGCAACCCTTGAAATATGCTTCTCACCACAGCATCAGGAAGGTTGGGAGTCGCATCACTTGACTTTCCTCCAAGAGTAACATTTCCAAGAATGGAATGCAGTCCCAAGTACGGCTTCTTATCTTTGCGAGTGTCCACCATCTCCATATCTGTAAAATGCTTACTTATCAAACCTGCAAACTCACGCAAAGGCATCTCATTCCAATATACTACCGCAATTCTTGCCGAATTAGGAGCCAAACCCAAAATGAAGAATTTGTCATCATCGTTTGCCGATAATTTTCCGTTATAGATAGACTGGAAAGTATCATATACTAACTTTATACGCCTGTTTGGGTCGTCATTTTCTTCTTCAATCCGCCCCAACAAAGAAAATAAACTATTCTCGGACTCTTTTGAAGCCTCGCTATTGGAGGAAGCCCAGAAAAGATAAGTACGTGAGCCCACCATAAACTTATTGTGAGAATCCGAACGCAGCAAATGATTCAATGCGGTTGTATATGCAAATTCAGCTTCTTCTGATATTGGAGCATTGTATCCTTTAGATTTCCCATACGAATCATACCCGGAATTAACTTGAAATGCAACCAGTTTGGCTGTTTCTTGGCTTCCAAGTATCTTTGTAGCAGTTGTAATCTCTACAACTTTTGAATATCTCCCTGTTATCAAACAAAGATTTCCTACCACGCCATGATTCTCTTCAAACAAATTTATCAATTCCGTTTTCGAAGCCACTATTTTCGTATCCCCTTCTATAAGGAAAGAAAAGGTAGAATATTTCTTATTAAGATTTTTGGCTATATCATCCCATAAAGAATCTTTCTGCATAGCCCCAACTATAAAAGAAGGGTCTTGCTGATAAAATGCATAAACAGCTTTTATGTCCTCATTATCCGGAAAAGCATCATATATATCTTTTACTTTCGCCTTAAATACTTCAAAGTACTTACGTATCTTTTCCATATCCCCCTTATCGGAATAACCAAATACATATTTACAATTGTCATACAAATAGTTTGCAACAGGGGCACTTGACCGGCTAACACTTTTCTTAACAAGAAACTGCTGTGCCGACTTCTTATCTATGCGCCTGTCTTCAAAGCGCAGAAATTTTCCACATCTATCAATAACAATAATAAATCCAATCTCTTTGTATTCTAAACCAAAAGGGGCCACATCATCTCCACTTCGATGATAGTAATCATATAATGCTTTCAGTATCATCTCAACACCTCCTCACTATCTTTATCCGGTACAACAATCACTCCCTTTTTCATTTGGACTCTATAAAACATAGCATTCGGTTTTTGTGGATTTTCCTCAAAGTCCATATCATAAAGCATAATGCCGAAATCCCTGTCTTCGGCTAAGGGATTATCAAGATTATCAGTACTTTCAATATACTTCCAGTTTGCAGAAAACTCACGACATCCGAGATAGGGCTGCGTAAAACATTGCCCTTGTGATGCCCTGCGTTCGAACATCTGATAATACTTCATAGGATTCTCGTCAGCACTTGGCTGATGCTTGGCAAAAGCCTCTTTGGGACGGTCTTTTACCGGAATAAATACTAACTTAGCATAAATTCGGTAACGCACATCCAGCAGAAGCAAAGTGTTCTTCTGTTGGCGTGTCTTTCCATCATCTATATAAATTGGTTTCATGCTGGAATTTACCACCGCTCCAACTTCATTCCGTCTAATGGTAGCCCATTTTATAGGCCTGAGTACCTCAATCTTGGTTACCTGCCAACGCATGGCATAGCGTTTAAACAGTATCGCTTCAAAGATGGCGCGTGCCGCCGATGGCGTTATGACATCGTAACTCACACGCTCTACTTTCAATTCCGGACGAGTGAAACAAGCCCAATCGCCCCACACCTCCAAACAATATTCTTTATCTGTATATTCCATATCATTCATCGTTTTCCTTGTTTTCCAATAAATCTTCTGGCTTCTGACCTTCAAAAAACCTTTTTGCCGACAAGGGAGTTACCACTTCACGACCGGTTTTTTGCTCCAACTGTTCGCGTGCCACACGAGCCACATCACCACCATCAGCCGCACACTGCATATTTTCACCCAATGTCTGAGGATTTTTAGCTTTAGTAATACTTGTCGTAGAGAGTTCGGCCAGCATATTAAGAACCAATTCTTCATTGGTCATATTGTCCCGGAGATTTTCTTTCTTCAAGCCCTTGAACTGTTTGTACTCCTTTGCCGACTTTCCAGCCCATTGCTGATAGATAATGTCTGTAAGAGTAGCATATTGAACACCTTCCTCTACATTATGTAGTTTCCATTGATCTGTAAGATCTTTACGGATTTCAATGCTCTTCAAGCGTTGGTTTATCCAGTTGTCAGAGTAACCAAGTCGCTTGTAGTCCATCATAGCTTGCTCAATACTCAACTCAGGGTCTTGCATCTGATCAAGACGTTCGGATGCTACATGTGCCATCCATTGCTTGAACGGTTCTGCCTTGGGAGATGGGATAGACTGAATGATACGTAGTAGTTGTTCTGTATCAGCCACATCTGTAAGTCGCATCTTACCGTCTGCGGCTTTCATTTTCAAACCGTGACAATTTGTCACGGTTTCATTTCCCTCTTCTTTAAGTCTTTGCTTTAACTTACGCCAATAAGCAGTTGCATCAACACTGTCTGTTAAAACTGACACCACATCAACTATCGAAAAATACCATTTTTCCTTTTCATCATCCCACACGGTGCGGACTTTACGTTCTTCAAACAATTTCAATGTTTCTTTCTTTGTCATATCCGTTTCTTTATATCATTAATACTTCCTCCAGCCAATGGTTATCAAGACTGAGACCTGTGGCTTTATTATACTGAGACCTGTCTGCCAATACATATATTCCTTCCAATATTTCTTCGACAAGCCCATAGCCTTTCAGTTGCTTAAAATCATAGGAACGGATGCCTACAGTAAATTTCGCCAATTGCTTCACCAACGAGTAGGTACACCCCGATTCTTTCAACTGCTCTATAAGTTCCATGCTGTTTTCCCAATTTACGATAACATTTATACTTGTATCATCAATCAGGCGAAATTCTTTTGATGCAGTTTCAAAACATAACTCAGTAGGTTTGTAAAGCCAGTGCTTTATATCCTTTTCATCAAATGTTTGTTTTCTGCTATACAATTGACAAAAATACGCTTTCATGGTAGAAGGAGCAAACCAATCACTATCTTCCGGCAAATTCAACCGAGCATTGTTGGAGTCAGCCATTGAACCGAAGGGATTTCGCTTCTCTGCAGCCAGACTGAACACAAATGTATGTCCCATTGCACTTCGTCCTTCCCGATTGCACCGTCCCGCTGCTTGCAATACAGAATCGAGTCCTGCTTCTTGACGGAACACAACCGGAAAGTCTATATCCACACCAGCCTCCACAAGTTGGGTTGCAATGACCCTGACAATCGGCTGCAACCCATCCTTCAATAAAGTTTTTATTTTACCAATAGTTTCGTGTAAGTGGGCAGGGCACATCATTCTAGACAAATGCAATTTCACTCCGTCATTGGGCAAACGGTCATACAGCTCTTTGGCATCTTTACGAGTGTTCACTATGCACAACACCTTATTATATTCAGACACCTTTGCAGCTATCTCATCGTATGTTCTTCCTGTATCATCGATTGCCAACTTCACACGGCGAAGTTGGTCATGCAAAGCAAATTCTTCCGGAATAATTTCCTTGATATGTTCTATTCCCTTAAAATCAGCTTTAGGATTTGTTCCTTCTATCAGACCGCTCAATACCGGCTGACTTGCCGTGGTAAACAATACCGAAATCCCGAACATTTCCTGATACGCTTTCAGCGCATCGACTATCGGCTGCAAGAAGCCGGTTGGCAACATCTGAACCTCATCCAAAACAAGAATTGAATTTGCCATGTTGTGCAGTTTGCGGCAATCAGATGTTTTATTGCTAAACATAGATTCAAAAAGCTGTACATTGGTAGTGACAATAATGGGATAGTTCCAATTCTCTGTAGCCAATTTTGCTTTTTCCCTATTTTCCTCGTCCTTAATATCATCGGGGTCGAAATTACTATGATGCTCCAATACATTTTCTTCACCAAAGATTTCCTTCAAAAGCCCTGCCGTTTGCACAATGATACTGGTATATGGGATGGCGATGATGATACGATTCATTGAATGGCTTACAGCATGCTTCATGGCCCATAACAAAGAAGAAAGTGTTTTACCGCCTCCCGTCGGAACCGTAAGGCTATAAAATCCTTTTTCGCTTGAAGAAGTTCTACTGCATTGTTCTTTCACTTGCCGGCGGATGCGGTTCACTTTCGTATCGGCTGCATTCGATTGCAGTTTTTGCATATATACCTCCAGTTGTGGAAGCAAATCGACAAGCGTAGCCAAATTTCCCCGCTTCCGCCATGACTCTACATCCATAAACCGTTCTGTATCGAGTCGGTCGGCATCTACAAGACAGGAAAAAAGCATACGGGAAAGGTGATGAAAGTGTTTCCATTCAACCTTTGATTTAGAAAAAGGTGAATCAATAAATTCTTGGAATAATAAAGGTTTGTTTATGCTAATGTCACCCTCGTTTATTTCTTCGGACAATAGCCTCTCTTTCAATATGTTTTCCACATCCCCAAAATTATGTAACCCCGTGTGATGAGAAATAATTTGGTTTACAAGAAGATGGGAAACATCTTTTCCCATAAGTTCTTTTGCCAATATTCCACCCACAAAAGCATGGGTATGATCATCATAGCGCTTCTTGTCACTCGTAGGCAAACCATTCATCTTGCGTATGTATTGCTGGAATGCCGCCCGTTCCTTTCCTTTATCATGAAGTAGGCCGAGCGCACGCCCCCAAGAAGGAAGTCCGAACTGCCCGGCGAAGGATGCCGCCATATCAGCAACCCCCTTTTGATGTTCATCATTGGTTTGTATCATCCATTGACCATTCTCCCTATTTTGATACAAATGGGATATCAACTGCTTTTCATCTATCATCTGATTAAATTTATAAGGCTAGCATTTCACAAATATATATAATAATATCAGACCCTCGCAAAAGAAAATCATATTTCAGGTCAGCTTCATCAGTTTTCATCCTTAAAACAAGAAATACAATCAACAACGACAAGAACGGGCATTCCGCCTTGTCGACTCCACACAGGGAAAGGAGAACAAACCATTTCGGAGGGGAAAAAGAACTTCCGTCACCACATCTCACTGATTCTAAAGGAGATATAGTGACGGAAGAAAAAAAATAATCTGTTAATCCGCATAGATAATCACGGATGAATATACCGGACTATTCCGACAACATCCGCTTGATGAGATCAAGCTTTCACTACTGCCAACAACTCATCCGGTGTAACCAGTGACTGCTCGCCCGTAGTCATATTCTTCAAAGTCAGTTTCCCTTCGTTCATTTCATTTTCACCAACAATGGCAACAAAAGGAATCTGCTTGTCATTGGCATATCCCATCTGCTTCTTCATTTTAGCAGCATCCGGATAAATTTCGGCACGTACCCCTGTTTCACGGACTTTTGCCAGGATAGGCAGACAATAAGCAGCTTCTTTATCACCGAAGTTTACAAACAACAGTTCAGTTCCGTTCACCGCTTCTTTCGGGTACAAATCCAACTGATTCAACACATCAAAAATACGGTCGGCTCCGAAAGAGATACCTACACCAGACATACCGTCCATACCAAAGACACCGGTCAGGTTATCATAACGGCCGCCACCGCTGATACTGCCAATCTGTACATCCAAGGCTTTCACTTCAAAAATAGCGCCAGTATAATAATTCAAGCCACGAGCCAAAGTCAAATCCAGTTCCACTTCACTCTTCACACCCAGTGTAGATACGGTTTTTAATATGAATTCACTTTCTTCTACTCCCTTCATTCCCGTTTCACTGGCTGCAAGGACTGTTTTCAAAGTTTCCAATTTCTCTTCATTGCTTCCACTCAATAAAATAATCGGCTGCAATTTATCAATAGCCTCTTGAGGAATCCCTTTAGAAGCCAATTCCGCATTTACATTTTCCAAGCCTATCTTGTCCAGCTTATCAATAGCTACGGTGATATCCACAATTTTATCGGCCTCACCTATGATCTCGGCAATACCGGTCAATATCTTACGGTTATTGATTTTAATTGAAACGCGTACTCCGAATTTGCCAAATACCCGGTCTATCATCTGTACCAGCTCCACTTCATTCAATAAAGAATTACTGCCTACCACATCGGCATCACACTGATAGAATTCACGATAACGGCCCTTCTGAGGACGGTCCGCACGCCAAACCGGCTGAATTTGATAACGCTTGAAAGGGAAACTGATTTCGTCACGGTGCATGACCACGTAACGGGCGAACGGTACAGTGAGGTCATAGCGCAATCCCTTTTCACAGAATTTGCTCGCTAACTTTACCGCATTGCGGCTCAGCAATTCCTCATCGGTAATGCCGTTGAAATAATCACCTGAGTTCTGTATCTTAAACAATAACTTATCCCCTTCATCACCGTATTTTCCCATCAAGGTAGACAAATTCTCCATAGAAGGAGTTTCAATCTGCTGATAGCCGAAAAGATGAAATACATCACGAATCGTATTGAATATATAATTACGTTTCGCCATTTCCACCGGCGAAAAATCTCTCGTTCCTTTAGGTATACCTGGTTTTGCTGCCATAATGATTCTATTTAATTTATTTTGAGCCACAAAATTACACTAAATATTTCATTCGTAAAAAGAATACTTCTTAATATTGCTCATTGTCAGTCATATTAAGAAGTTAAACAGCCGGTGCTTTGGGTGCATATCTCAGTATAGGCCGTTTCCCAATATAAACTCATTGTTTTATAATTTCATAGGCAGTAGAATGAACCCCTCTATTCTCTATTCTTCCTTCCAGTACATCCAAAGCGAACTCAATCCCTCGGACAGCCATTTGTGAACTGAAAATGTCAGCTGTAGCAACCAGTTTTCCTGTAGAAAGAAATTCTTTCATTACCGCATCATTATCAAAACCCACTACCGGCAAATAGCATTTTTTTTCTTGCATTTGCTGAAGAACCCCCAACGCCATCGCATCATTGCTGCAATATACAGCTTTCAAATCAGGATACCGCATCCACATAGCCTGAAAGACTTCGGCGGCTTTCTCCGTTTCCCAGTCGGCTGGTTCGGACGCCACCAATCTTAACCCTTTTTCTTCTATCGCTTTGATGAAACCTCTTTTACGCTGCTGCGCATTATCGGCTGCCGCCAATCCTTCAATAATAGCAACTTTATCTTCATTCCGCAACTTCTTACCCAATAATTTACCCACTTCATACGCAGCCGCAAAATTATCCGGTCCCACAAAAGCCACTTCTACTCCTGCCTGCTCCAATAGCTGAGCATCCAGCTGAATATCAATATTAATTACCGGAATTCCTTTCCTGACAGCCTCTACTGCAGGCTGAACCAAAGCCTTTGAGTCTATAGGCACCAATACGATGGCATCGACTTGCTGATGAATCAAAGAATACATCAAGTCAATCTGTTCCTTTACCTCTGTCTGTGTAGCCGTTCCCACACAAATCAAATCCAAAAACGGAAGAGGGGCCGCATACTGAATAGCCCCCTCTTTCATCACTTTGAAAAAATCGGCTTGTAACGACTTCATTACAAGCCCTATTTTATAGTTTCTCTTCATTCAAATTTCAATTCGACAAAGTTATGCTTATTAAGCCGATAATAAACAAAGCAAACATAGCCACAATCAGTTTATCAGTTCCTTTCGGAGCATCTTTAAACTCCTTCCAGACAAAGACTCCCCATATCATGGCCACCACAGGGGCCGCGTTGCTAAGGGCGTATGAGATAGCCGGATTGGCAGCACCGGCTCCCATAAAACTAATCACCATGCCACCCATCCATATAAAACCTCCCAGCATCCCTGTGAGATGAGTCTTTGCATCACCGGCAAAGTAATCTTTCATGGTCACTACCCTGCCTTCCACGGGATGTTTCATGGCGAATGTATTAAATATCGGTGTACTAACCAATATACCTACCGCAAAGAAGAACACACCTGTATAAGGAGTCAATGTTCCGGTTCCACCGGCCACATACTGCGGATCCAGGGATTTTACAACCAATCCATAAAAGAACATGATAGCAATACCTGCCATAATAGCCAACAAGATACCTTTCTTGGGTGTGGAAGCTTTACCGGATGATAACTTTCCATATGCTTTTCCGCAAATCAAGATAGCGATAATGATGACTAACACACCACTCCATAGTAAAAACTGATTTCCCTGATAGGTCTGACCGGCCAAAGAGATTAATAAATAATTGAATACAATACCTCCAATCCAGGCCAAGCCTCCACCGATAGGAAAACCTACTGACATTCCGGCTACAGCAATGGCTGCTGTAAGAAATATATTGCCGAAATTCCATACAACACCGCCCAAGAATGCATATTGAATGCTAGACCAGTCCATGACTGCCAAATCCTGAAAAAAGGTACGGCCTTCACTTCCCATACTTCCTAAAGTCACCGCCCCCAATAAAGCTGTAAGGAACAAACCGACGGTCAAATCCCAATAAAACAGTTCAAAGCTCCATTGCTTGGCGGCGACCATCTTCTGTGTATTTGCCCAAGAGCCCCAACAGGCACAGCAAATGACACAGCAGAGGATTGCCAAAAAGTAATTATCTACCAATATCATATTTCATCGATATTATTCGTGAATATAGATATTCCAGTTCAGATAAGTTTCAATAGCTTCTGCCAGAATATCTTTCACATTGCCACGGCACATAGCCACGTGATGTTCGAATCCATTCTTACAGATATATTTCATAAGCGGCTGCAGATTATCCACCTTGGTTACTGCTATACAACCATCCATTCCGTATGGATCATCAGTCAGGTCACCTTTACCCAAATAAGACTTGATACAACCCTTCGTATCATCTGTCGAGATACGGAAGAATGTAAAATCACCCTGTTTTACTTTACCGTAAACGGCACCGAAAGTGTGTACTTTACCCAAGGTTCTACCCAATACACCCAAGGTTCCCAGTTTAAGATCATTCATGACGAAAGATTTAGGGAAGTTACCACAATGTGTACATACACACTTGTTACGATCTTCGGCAAAGTTATTGTTCCAGTCAAGCAACGCCGACGGACGCCCGGAAGCCAAAGTCAACGCATACATAGACACTGCACCAGCAATATCCACTTCACAGGCAGCAGGAATTAGTTTCTCACTCAACATACTCATAGTCACACAAGCCGCACAACCGTAGTTTTGTTCCAAAGAGTCCCAACACTGGATAGCCACAGCATCAATTTCATTGGCCTCCATCCATTTTTCTACGGCCACACCAAATTTAGCCTGCAAAACCAGCTTATCACTGTATTGTTCAGGAACAACAGCATACTGTCTGATTTCTTTCAGTTTGGCCTGCAATACCTCATCGGTATCCTCAATCTTATGGGCAGCAGCCAAAATCTCGGAAAGGTCTACCGGAATGACTGTAATACCCGATGCCTGCAACAGCTTCTCACTGGCACGAACCGTCTGGAATCCTGCGGGACGAGTACCGATAGCACCGATACGAGCATGACGAAGACCATTAACTACACGGCAGATAGCTGCAAATTTATTGATATCGGCAGCCAGCAAATCAGAATAAATAGAGTAAGTATGAAGGGTGGTATCAGTAAAAGGAATGCCGTACTGATATAAGTTATTGCATACGGAAATCTTACCACAGAACGCGTCACGACGGCTATCCAAATCAACTTTATCATTCTCGTCATCACATGCCTGAACCAAAACAGGCACATTCAGATCGGCCACACTGATGGCATTGATGATACCGATTTCAAAACCGAAATTGGGCAGTGAAACAATGATTCCATCTATACGTTCCCGATTCTCACGGAACAATTTAGCACACTTCAAGCCATCTTCTCTTGTTTCGATACTGCTACTGCCTGTCGGCGTAGCGTCTTCGGGAAGAATGACATAGTCATACCCTTCTTTTGTCAGTGTTTCCAGCAATTGTTTGCGAACGTCTTTTGCTAATTCCGAGTTAAAATAAGCGCGTGTTCCAATGATAACACCAAAACACATTTTCTTCTTGTTTTTCATTTCTAATGGTATTAAAAGTTACGATATATTCAGTTAGTTATTCTGTCCTATTACTTTTTTGACAGCTTCACGCCATCCGCTATACAAGGATTGAAGTTCCTTTTCCTCCATACAGGGAGTAATGCAATTATCAATGGTACGCATGGCAGCAGCTTCTTGGAAACTAGTCCATTTCTTACGAGCAAAGCCATTCATGACAACAGCCCCTAATGCAGAAGCTTCTTCTATTTCCGAACGGTTAATGACAGCCTGCAACATATCAGCCTGAAATTGCATCAGGAACTGATTCTTCGTGGGGCCTCCGTCAACACGAAGGGCTTTCAATTCGATACCTGCTTGCCGTGTCATCATGTCTATCAAATCCTTCACTTGATAAGCGATAGATTCCAATCCCGCACGCAGCACATGTGCCTTGCCTGCATTCAGTGTCATTCCCCAGATGGCAGCTTTGGCATCCGGTTTCCACCAGGGAGCTCCCAATCCGGTAAAAGCCGGAACCAGATAGACTCCATCATTGTTTTTAACCGAAGTCGCTAAGGTTTCAATTTGATTGAACGAATCCACCAATCCCAATTTCTCCACCATCCACTTGATAGTGGCTCCAGTACAATGGATATTTCCTTCGAAAGCATAATACACTTTGCCTAAAGCCGAGAATCCAACGGACGTGACCAGCCCTTCAGGAGCAGTAACAGCCTCTTCTCCAATGTTAACCATAACAGATGAGCCTGTTCCGTATGTCACCTTCCCCATACCTGCCTCAAAACACATCTGACCGGTTAATGCTCCATGGGAATCACCTAAAACACCTGCTATTTGTATCGGAGATTTGAACAAACCCTCTATCGTTGTTTCTCCAAAAATAGCATCACAGGGCAAAGCTTCCGGCATCATACTCCGGGGGATAGTGAAGAGTTTCAACAACTCTTCATCCCAGTCTAAAGTATGAATATTAAAAAGCATGGTACGCGACGCATTCGTATAATCAGTCAGATGATTCCTGCCTTCGGTCAGTTTCCAAATCAGCCAGGAATCAATAGTGCCCATCAACAAATCACCCTTTTCTGCCAGTTCACGTGCATTTTCCACGTTATCCAATATCCACTTAGCACCACTGGCAGAAAAATAAGGATCGATAAGCAATCCGGTCTTTCGTTGTACCAGTTCGCTGTATCCCTTATCTTTCAGTTCCTTGCAAATTGCTGCCCCTCGCTGGCATTGCCATACCACAGCGTGATAAACAGGTTTACCAGTCCGCTTATTCCAAACAACTACCGTTTCACGCTGATTTGTGATGGCAAGAGAATAAGAAATGTCTTTCCCATTCACTTCCTCCTTCTCTAGCAAACAATGTATAGCTTCTATGGTATTTTTATAAATTTCTTCGGCATCGTGTTCCACCCATCCTAGTTGCGGATAGAATTGCTGATGCTCTATATTGACCCGATGCAACAATTCGCAACTTTCAGAGAACAGCATAGCTTTTGTCGCCGAAGTACTTTGGTCTATGGTAATTATTTTGCTAATCATACTATTAGATTTTAAAAGGACATGTTTATTTTTTCATGAATTCAAGAGCAGCCTTACAGATTCCTTCTTTATCCAACCCATAATGAGCAAAGATTTCATGAGAGTTTCCATGAACTACATTTTCATCGGGAATACCGATAATACGTACCGGAACCGGATTTTCAGAAAGCGTCTCAACCACAATAGCTCCCAAACCACCAAACTGACTATGCTCTTCCACAGTGATAATTCTTCCGGTTTCTTCTGCCGCTTTCTTGATAGCTTCCACATCAATAGGCTTTATGGAAGACATATCCAACACACGTGCCTTAATGCCTTTCTCCTGTAACATCAAACCAGCTTGATAAGCATGATAAACCGTTTCTCCGGCGGCAATGATGGTCAGGTCCGTACCATCCAGCAACATATTAGCTTTTCCCAGAACAAAATCAAAATCATCATTCTCATACACATCGGGAACAGCAGCTCTTCCTACACGTACATACACCGGTTCGGGATAATCGACCAATAGCTTGACCAACTTACGTGTCTGACGGGCATCACAGGGGAGAACGATATTCATTCCCGGAAAAGTTCTTAATACGGCAATATCATGCAGACTATGATGAGTAGCCCCTAAAGCACCGTATGCGACACCACCACTCACTCCCAATATCTTCACATTATTCTGACTGTAAGCCAAATCAACTTTCACCTGTTCCAAGCTACGTGCCACATAGAAGCAAGCCGGGCCACATACAAAAACTTTTTTTCCGCTATGTGACAAACCTGCTGAAATTCCTACCGCATCCTGTTCGGCTATTCCACATTCTACAAACTGTGCGGGTAATTCTTTTGCAAAATCTCCCAAAGTAACAGAACCCCTGGCGTCTGTTGTAACCGCCACAATATCTTTATCCTGACGAGCCAACTCCAGCAATGTATCTGTAAAGCTCTTTCTGCACGCTATTATATTATTTGCCATTGTTTTCTTTTTCTAGTTTTTCAATTCTTTCGGATATCTCACGAACAGCCTCTTCATATTGTTCGGCTGTAGGCACGCCATGATGCCATTTTGCAATGCCTTCCATATAAGATACTCCTTTCCCTTTTGTAGTATGGGAGATAAGCAAATGAGGCTTTTTATTCGTATAATCAATAGAATGGAAAGTCCGGATGATATCTTCCATTTCATCCCCATTCATTTCCAACACATCCCAGCCGAAAGCAGTCCAGCGGTCACGCATACTCTCCAATGACATGACCTCCTCGGTTGTACCGCTGATCTGCAAACGATTACGGTCAATAATGGCTACCAGATTATCCAATTTATATTGGTTTCCTGCCATAGCAGCTTCATATATCGAACCTTCCCCTTGCTCACCATCTCCCATCAGTACATACGTTTTATAATCAGCTTTATCCATTTTGGCAGCAATCGCCATTCCAACGCCTACAGACAAGCCATGCCCTAAAGCTCCCGTATTTACTTCAATACCCGGTACCTCTATAGTAGGATGACCGGACAAAATAGACCCGAACTCACCTAAAGTATCGGTTATCTCATGAGAAATAAAGCCTTTTGCCTCAAGAGTAACATATAAAGCCTCCACACAGTGTCCCTTACTCATTACAAAACGATCTCTTTTCGTTTCCTTTGGTTTATCCGGCCAAACACGCATTATATCAAAATAAAGTGCTGTAAGCACGTTAAGACACGATAGATCACCTCCAATGTGCCCTGCTTTTGCTTTATACACAATCTCAACCAATCGTTTCCGATTCTTTTCCGATTGTAATTCTAACGTTTCAACTTGCATATTATTATCATTTACTTTCTTATTCTTTCGCAAATAACGGAATTCAACCGGAATTATCCAACATTAAACGAAAGAAAATGAAACTCAATTTAATTATATTAACAATATATTCCCATATAACCTATAAACCGGGAGAATTAATTTATTCTGTCAACAAGGTTATATCTCTATATAAATAAGACTCTTCGATCGTCTCTTTTGTACCCAGCAGAACAGTTATAAAAAAAGAAGCAAACAATAAGGACAAATAGGGAAGCAAAAATCAGAGTTGATAAAAAAGGTGATCAAGAATGTATTTTCCAACATTCTCAATCACCCATATTACCTTTATTTCAGTAAGAATCAGATTACTTCGACCTCCAATTCTTTTAATCTTTCAAAATCCTCCTCGGTTATAGTACTATCTGTAATAATAGCATTTGCTAATGAAACCGAGCCTAAACTAGCAAAAGCACTGACACCTATTTTTGAACAATCAGCCACCAGATACACTTTACTGGCAGATTCTATCATAGCAGATTTCACGACCAAATCACTTAGACTAGGATAAGTCAGTTTCATATCCGAAGAAATACCAGCTGTAGCTAGAAACAATTTATTAGCGCGTATATCTTTAAATGAATCGGCCGCCATTTTTCCTGTCAAAGAAAGTGTAGGAGCCTTGAACTCACCTCCGGTAACAATTAGATTAATACCATGATTCTCACCTAAAATCAAAGCTATATTCAAAGCATTAGTAATGACTGTCAGGTCCTTATAATTCATTAAAAGCTTTGCGATCTCTGTAGTTGTAGAACCGGAATCAAGAATTATACTGTCCCCCTCCTGAATAAACTGAATAGCTTTCTGAGCAATTTCTTTCTTTTCCTCCAAATGAGTCTGATTGAACAATTGTCCGGTCTTGGCAAACGACCCTACTCCTTTCAGAAACGCACCTCCATGCTCTCTTTGGATATACCCCATTTGTTCCAAGGCTTCCAAATCCTGACGGATCGTTACATCCGTCACATTGAAAATTTTACTAAGGTCCTGAACTTTTGCATGTCCGTCTTCACGAATCAGATGCAATATCTTTACTCTTCTTTGATTGAGTGCCATATTTATTAGATTTAGAGGTTATGTTTTTTACGATATTCCTGAATATCCTTAATGGAAACAATTTTCAAACCGAATTTTGCTGCAATCTCACCTAGTTGGGGAAGACGCGCCATTGTACCATCTTCATTCAAAATTTCAACAAGAGCTCCTCCGGGTTTCAAACCTGCCATTCTTGTCATATCCAGTGTAGCTTCGGTATGTCCATTACGTTCCAATACTCCATTTTCCGCACCGTAAAGGGGGAACACATGCCCCGGACGAGCAAACTCGGAAGGATTCAGATTTCCTGCCACCAAAGCTTTTATTGTTGACGAACGGTCGAAAGCAGAAACTCCCGTAGTACAGCCATACCCTCTTAAATCTACCGACATAGTAAACGGTGTACCTAGCAATGAAGTGTTTTCTTCTGCCATCGGAGCCAGACCAAGTTCTTCACAACGTGAACGTGGCAGAGGAGCACATAACAACCCTCTGCCATGAGTAATCATAAAATTTACAATTTCAGGAGTAATCTTTTCTCCTGAAACGATAAAATCGCCTTCGTTTTCACGATCTTCGTCATCAACAACGATCAATACTTTGCCCTGACGAATATCTTCCAATCCTTCTTCTACTGTATTTAACATTTTAGTGTATCTAGGGAGTTAATTATACCGCAAATTTAAGCTAAAACAAAAAGAATCGAAAACTATTAGCCTTTTTTATGATAAAAAAAATCAATCATCTCCCGTCAGAAGGCTTATCCCATCATTTCACCTCTGTTATTCTAAGAACAATATAAGGAGTATCCGGAATTCTTACTCCCCGATGATGTATATCAAAAACACGATAATCCAATTCCTCTGTTGTTTCAAATATCACAGGATATTCCGTGACAGTCATGGCCCACACATCAATAATCTCTACTTTAAACCGTTTATTCTTTTGCAATTTGTTATAATCTGCATTTTTTACCGGCAGATTAAAAGTCCAGAAACCTTTCACATCTTTTCCCATATTGACCAGATAATAGTCCGGTCCAGCAGTAGAAGTAACCAAGTCACGACTGATATCTGCCATCTCCAACGGATAGGGAGCAGCTTCAAGAATCGTTCTCAAAAATTTCACACGTTTCCAGCTTTCACCTTTTAAAGATCCCCCTTGCGCCCAAAAGATAGGTTCGTTCCCCTGCTGATAACATTCACCGTGAGTGACATAAATCCCACCCAACAAACCATTCAAAATAAAGTAAGTCATCTGCTGCGGACTTAACCTTCCCCAACGATAAGGTAGATTCCCTTCATACCCAACCTCATCACATATAACCGGTTTGCGATAAATTTTTCTTAAAGTAGCAGAAGCGGTAGAACTCAGTACCGGTGCCTCATCTTGTATGCTGACATGGGTAAATTCAGGCATCCAATAATCAAAATAAGTAGCCGTCGCTCCATGAATAGAACATAAATGGCGATAAGGATCATTCTCAACCACTGTTTTCGTCAACAGCTTCCAATCGTCCACAGTTTTCGCTTTTACATAATCCCACTCGTTTGCCATAGACCACCATACATTTCTAAAAGAAGCCAAACGCGCAGTAATATATTTAATATAACGTACATTCACCTCATTCGACATAGCATCAAAGCCCCATCTTCCTTTATCATAAGGATGGAAAAGGATCAAATCCGCCTCAATCCCCAAACGGTTCAGTTGGTCTATCCGTTTCTCCAAATGCTGAAAAAAAGCCGGGTCAAATCTGTCAAAGTCCCATTCTTTCCTTTCATTTCCTTCCTTATCTTTTATCGTCTTCTCCATTTCAAAAGGATAAAGCGCGGGCTCGTCTTTCACTAAAGAATAGTTTTTAGGAAACACACACATCCTTACCTTATTAAAACCGGCTTCACCAAACGATTTCAAAGTAGCCTCCTGAGTCGTTTCCTTCATATGTGTCCATGCATAGGCCGTCGTACCCATCGGATAATAACGGGTACCGTCCGCATATTTAAAATTATGTTCTCCGTCCACCAACACCATGCCATGATTATCTTTTCCGGCGGGTACCACTGTGAATGTACCTTTCCGACCATTCATAGCTCCTATACTGGAAGATGTAACATACCTCCATTCCCCGGCGACAGCAGGCATAAACCGTATCCTATAAGTATTCTCACCATCATAAAATCCTTCCACCGTTTTCTTTTCCTTTCCACAAATGAAAGTAGCGGAAAGACGTGTATCAAAAGGATTCCCTTTGGTCACCTGTTTAAAACTCAACTCAAACCGGTCCCAACATTCCACTTTGTCTTGTGCATTTACTTTTACCACAAAACTTAACAGCGTCCAAACAGCTATTACATAAAATTTCGTACTCATCCTATCATGTTTAAAAAATTATATTCATAAAAGTTTTCCGGAACATTTTCATACTGTGTCAATGAGCACAAAGATAGATTTTACCCTTGAGAACCAAAGGTAAAATCTTACATCAATAAGGTATTTTCTTGCTATTTACCTTCATAAACAGCACAAAACGGAACTTAGTTATTATTTTTATACTCAGTCAAAGTCTGATTAAATGCTTTTTTAAACGCCTTGCCAAAGTAACCGGGATCAGAGAAGCCGACGGCAAAAGCAACCTCAGAGAAAGACATACCACTTTGTATAAAACTTTTCGCTTTATTCAACCTATAATTCTTTATATATTCTATCGGAGAAATCCCCATGATACCATTCACTTTCCGATTGAATACAGAACGGCTCATATTCATGAACTCTGCCAGATCATTAACCCGCAGTCCCGGATTACTGTAATTCTCTTCCATAAACCCTACCAGCTTCTGCATAAACAGCTCATCCAAAGGAACAATTTGCGACACAGGATAAGCGATGGCTTCTAAAGGTTCTTTCTTCGGCTGAGCACCATATTTTGACAAAAAAGCCGACTGAAGCACTTTTCTTTGCCTGATCAAGTTCTCAATTCTCGATTTTAAATAATCGCTGCTGAAAGGTTTAGGTATATAATCATCAATCCCTAATTGTAAACCTTGAATACGATCCTCAACAGACGATTTTGCAGAAAGGATAATAATAGGGATATCACAAGTATTGACATTCTCCTTGATGTGCCTTATCAATTCAATACCATCCATACGCGGCATCATAATATCTGTAATAATAAAATCCGGAACTTCCTCTTCTATCTCTTCCAATGCCATCACTCCATCGGCAACTCCAACAACACGGTAAGTACCCGACAATATTTCACATATAAATTGACGCAACTCAGCATTATCCTCCACTACCATCACTTTTACTAAAGTTTCTTTTGTTGCCGGAGGCATGTCCGGCAAAGATATTTCATCATTTTGTTCCGGTTCCGCCAAGACCGTTTCCTGTTCTTCCGAAGTGTCGTTCAATATATATTCAACATTTTTATCCTGAGCATATATTTCCTTTCCCTTATGCAAAACCAGTTTGAATACACTTCCTTTCTTTACTTCACTTTCGACCTGAATTTCCCCATGCAGCATTTTAACCAACTCATTCACCAGCGAAAGCCCTATACCCGATGAAGGCTGCATGTCATTTTCCTTGGACACTGTAGTGAAACGTTCAAATATGGATGGCACTTTATCTTTGGGAATGCCAATACCTTCATCTTTTACGGCAATCGAAACAAACTGTCCGCTTTCCATCACAATCAAGGTAATCGACTTGTTATCCGGTGTATACTTAAAGGCATTGGAAAGCAAGTTAAAGATAATTTTCTCGAACTTATCACTATCTATCCACAAAAAAACAGAAGGCAACGTTGTCTGAAGAGAAAAATTTATATTTTTCTCTTCAGACAACAATCGGAAATTATCCATTATATTATGAAGCATGATAATGATATCCCGGTATTCAATAGTCAAGCCCATTTTTTTATTCTGTATCTTTCTGAAATCCAATACTTGATTAATGAGCAATAACATACGATTGATATTTTTCTGCACCAATTGAAGATGATGCCGGGTCCGGGAAGTCAAAGGCTCCTGGGACAACACTTCGGATACCGGACCGGATATAAGGGTTAAAGGAGTACGTAGTTCATGTGAGATATCAATAAAAGAACGTACTTTTATTTCCGCCAATCTTTGTTCCATATTTACCTTATGTTTCAAATAGTAAATATAGAAAAAAATATATCCGATAGCTAAAGATATCACCAAGACAACAACTATATAAAAAGCCTTAGCCCAACCGGTTTCCCAAAAGGTGGGTAATACCTGTAAAGTAACCGTTTTCACAGAGTTCATCCAAATACCATCCCCATTGGTCGCCTTTATCTGAAATTGATATTTTCCTGCCGGAAGACTTACAAAACTAACCGAGTTCTTCTTACCTATATAATACCATTGATTATCATCCAACTTATAAGCATACTCGATATCCAAGGAATTAGTATAATCCAACGCAGCAAATGAGATGGTAAAATTCCTCCGCCGGGTAGGAATCTCTAAATAATCCGCATCACTCAATACATGAGATAAATTATCCTCCGAATATTTTATACCTGTCACTACAATAGGAGCTTCATAAGCCTGCTTAACGATACTATCCGGAGAAAAGACAAGCATACCGCCTTCTGTACCCATTAAGATATCCCCTTGCCTGTCTGCAACCGGAAGACATTCACTATAATTAAAAGAACGATTGAAAAAAGTTTCTCCAAAAGACTCAAAAGTCTGATCGTGCACATCAAACAGAGTGATATCCGTTTCCGAGCCGATCCATATATTATGATTTTTATCTTCAATCAAGGCTCTAGCCAACGGAGATGTCTCTTTGCCGAACGACCGGAATCGAAGTTCATCAGATAATAAATTTGATGAAACCAACTTGCAAAGGCCACCTCCATAACAATAACAATAGATAGTTTCATCTGTCGTTCGTAAAACAGACATCACATCAGCACTACACAACCCGTCAGCCGCCTGCGGACGAGGAAGGTTAAGATAAAAACGAATATTTTCGTAATCCGAAAAATCAGAAGAAAAAGTAATCAAACCTTCTATAGTACCCACCAGCATAGTATGACCGGGTCCCTCCACCATACAACGAATACTGTTGGTACGATTAATAGGAAAACCGGACAATTTATTCTCCGCATGAATAAAACGTATCGCCCCATCTTCCTTTTCCTCAACCAAATTCAATCCGCCACCGTAAGTACCAATCCAAATACGTCCGTTATGATCCTCATCAATGCATGATATTTTATTGTCACTGATGGAATAAGGATCCGACGGATTATTCATATAATGATATACCTCATAATGATAAGGACGATTCCGAGGAACAAGCCTGAACAATCCGTTTTCCTTACTGCCAAGCCATATTGTCTGCGCCTGATCCTTCAGCATGACATAGATTCCACCTTCTGCAAAAACTGTTTCCGTTTGAGCCAGTTCCCCATCAGGCGACAAATAACCCAGCAAGTTTTTCTGTGAATCCATAATACGTATAATCCCTTTCTTTGTTGCAATCCATAAATGTTCGTCGCTATCAAACAGAAATGATTTTGTATCAAAATAATTGTCCAACTCCCTATAAGTATAGGGACTAGGCGGAAAGAACATTTTTATAAATGAGCGCTGGGATTTGATCCACAAATTATTTTGTTTGTCAACATAAGTTGTTTTAATAATAGGAGAATAAGGTATATGATTCCTTCCCGGTGTAAAATAGACTTTTAACTCCCGGCTCTTTTCGTCATAATAACTGAATATACCTTTATAAGGAATAGTCCAAACCACTCCGTTAGGATCTTCATAAATAAAGAGTTCATTTTCCGGAGAAGAAGCCATGTATCCGGAAGGAGTATTCAAATATTGTTTCACTCCGGTTTCCGGATCAAGCCGGATAATTCCCGGCAATCCGGTAAATATCCATAGAAATCCTTTAGAATCCTGATAGACTTTTCTCACAGCCGCATCGTCATGCCCCGGAAGAGAGAAATCATATTTCTCCATCGCCAGTTCAGGGAAACGGCATAGGTACAAACCTTTATCAGACAAAACAGCCAGCTGATTATCTTTCAACACTTTAATTCCGTTTATATGCTGAATCTTCTCTTGAAAAGGAACGATGTTGAATTGCATGGTATTTACATCATAATAGGCTAGCCTGCCATTCTGTGATGCAAGAAAAACAAGATTATCCATTGTTTCGAACATAGAAAAGGGATATGAACTAATGGTCCGCTTGCCAAATATGCTAACTCCCTTGTCACTAAATACCCATTCCTCTCCCTGTTTATCTTCAAAGACCCTACTGACTTTCCCCAGTTCCACATCATCAATAGCTGTAATATACTGAATCCCTGAAGAAACAGTACACTCTTTATCTGAAATTCTGAAACATCCTCCATTATTTAAAGTAACCCAAGTAATCCCTTTGGATAAAGGATACAAATTTTCTATTTGCAACGGAGTATTAAAATGTTGTTCATACTGTTTCAGAACATTAATCAGCTTATTTTCACGAATATCATATAAATACAGGCTATGACGATCGTATGCAATCATCCATAAATTGCCGTCGGCCGTATTCTCCAGCCGCTGCATGTGCTGGTTCAAAAGAGAATCAAACTGAAAAGTCTCGAAATCGCGTCCATCAAACCGGCTTACCCCATTCCAAGTACTAACCCATATAAAACCATTATGACTTTGAAGAATCTGCGCCGGATTACTTTGAATCAATCCATCTCTAACAGTATATTGACGTGCAACACAAATCGGTTGTCCTTTGACAAAAACAAAATGAAGAGCTAACAACAAGATGCCCCATATATATTTTAACTTTATTGTGTTTTCCATTTTATATCGATTTACCAAACAAAGTACAAAGATAACCAAATGTAGATTTCCTCCTAGAATAAATTATCAATTAGACATAAAATACAAGGTTAAAATAGAAAAAAACGGCAACTTTGGTATAAGAACCAACAGCTGCCATTTTCCCTAACTACCTTTTCACCCTATTTCCTACAAGCCTATTTATATCCCTCATTTTGTAAAAATTCGTCTTTATTCGTTATGGCGTCCAATAAAGTTTGTGGAAATGGACGCAACATATGATAAGCTTTCACATTTTTACCGGCATCAGGATTTCCGGCTTTTATCCTACGGATAAATATTTCACTTCCCATTCGTTTCAAATCAAACCAACGCAATTGTTCTCCGACCAATTCCCGAGCACGTTCATCCAATATGAAATCAATATCCTCAATGTCACTTTGAGCAACTTTCATAGCCTCCTCTTTGCCAGCCTTAGCTCTTTGGGAACGAAGAATATTCATATAAGCCAACGCATCCGCTTTGCCGGCTTTTGCTCCTGCTTCCGCCACAATTAAATACATTTCTGCCACACGGATTATAAAAGCATCCCGTGTTCCACGATCCTCGTTCACCGTAGCACGAGTAGGGTCTTCAAATTTAGAGATAGGCATACATTGTTTCTGACTTTTTACAGAACCATCTTCATGATAAATATCTGTCCGATCAAGTATCTGATAACGTCCTTTGGCCCACTGACGCTTTACCTGAGGAACAACATCTTTTGTTACCCATATAGCAGTATCCCCTTGTACCATATAAGGGTAGTTATCTCCGGTTTTTCCTCCATTAGCCTTCCATAACGAACGGAAAGTCACTTCAAAACGTTGGTCTATATTCTCGTCATAACAATCCAGCAAATAACGCGTCGGCATATAGTGATTAAAAGGACGACCATATTCTATGCTTCTGACCATACCGGGCTGGTCATCATACTTCATACAGAAAATCAAATGAGTATGGTTACCCCCTGAACGAATAATATCATTATCCATTTCCTGATTATACAACTGATTGGTAGAAGAATAATCAATATACCAAATCACTTCCTTATTGCCATTTCCATCAGAATTTTCCATATCAAATACTGAGGCAAAATCCTTTGATAACTCGAAAGGGCCATTATCAATCACTTCTTTTGCCAAAGTATAGGCTTGTTCATACAATGCTTTATCATTCAATTCACTTGCTCTAGTCAATAGCAAACGAGCCTTCAAAGCTTTGGCAGCCCACATCGTAACACGCCCTCCATCCGATTGCGCAACAGACAACCGGCTATCCATACAAAAATCCAAATCTTCAAAAATATGAGTATAAATCTCTGAAACCGAGGTTTTCCTAGGTGCCATAACAATAGACTCCGATGGCTGATCCGTATAATAAGTATCTCCAAATGTTTCCACCAGAATCCAATAATAATACGCCCGTAAGAAACGCACCTCTGCTTCTCGTTTACTGGTAAGTGCCTTATCACTGAACGGAACATTCTTTACATGATAGATGGCTGTATTACAAAAGTTGATCGCTTTGTAAAAACGGTCATAATACTCTTTACTGATAGGATTGGTCCCATCAAAATCATTCTGATAAGAAACAATGGCGGGATAATCACAACCGCCGCCCGGAGCCAATATATCCGTTCCCGTTTCACTGAATGCCATAGCAGCAGACTTTCCACCCCAAAAACGCAAGGGAGTATAACAAGAGTTAATCAAAGACTCAAAACCTTTCTCAGTATCATAATAACCACCTTCGGTAGTAACCGCACTACGATTGTGTTCTTCCAAAAAATCAGAGCAGCCCGAGCAAACCATAAGAGTAGCTGCCAATGCATATAATAATGTAATTCGTTTCATAATTTTCATTCTTTACCAGTTAAAATTCTACATTCAAACCAAATACAAGTTGTTTTGTCATAGGGAAAGAAATACTTCCTCCCTGTTCGGGATCATAATTATCAATCTTGCTGAAAGTAAAGAAATTCTTTGCTGTAGCATATACACGGAGTCTGGATAGATTGAGATGTTTCAAAAGTTCCGGTTTGAAAGTATATCCCAACGTAATATCGCGTATTTTAAAGAAAGAACCATCTTCATACTTCAACGTTGAATAGTAAGTAACCTGTGTATAACTCTTACTTTTATTAGGACGCGGAAAAGCATTGGTAGGGTTCTCGGGAGTCCAGTAATCTACATTTCCACCATTTTCCAACGCATTGATACGATACGTAGTATTATAATCATACGCAATCCACTGACCCAAACGAGCATACAAGAATACAGACAAATCAAACCCCTTATAATTAAAAGTATTATTGAAACCAAAAGTTACATCCGGACGCTGACTGTAAATGATACGATCATCTGTCGTTATGACACCATTACCATCCACATCCTGTACCTTTATATCACCCGGTTCCTGTCCATTGGCAGCAGCGGCAGCCTCTTCACCCAATTGCCAGATACCTTCTTTCTTATAATCATAAAACACTTTGAAAGGTTCTCCTACAAACCAAGCATTCGCCTCATCCTTTAATTGTCCCGAAGCAAGTTCTTTTATTTTTTCCCTATTGTGTGACAATGAGAAATCTGAGAACCAGGAGAAGTTCTTGTTTTGAATATTAACCGTGCTCAGTGTCAAATCAACACCAGTACTTTCAGTCTTACCGATATTTTCCATAACCGAAGCATAACCGTTAATAGATGGAATTACACGATTCATTAAAATATCCCGGGTTTCTGCCTTGTAAATATCAATACTACCTGAAATACGATTATTAAAAAATCCGAAATCCAGACCAAGGTTATACTGCGTGGTAGTTTCCCAAGTCAGTTCCTTGTTTGACATCGTTTTAGGATAGAATCCATAAGCTCCCTCATTATTAAACGAATAAGTGGAGTTACCCAGCAAACCAACGGTTTGATAAGGATCAATAGCACATTGGCCAGATTGTCCCCAACTCAACCGGAGTTTTAAATTTGAAATAGCATCCACATTTTTCAGGAAATTCTCTTCATTGATACGCCAGGCCAGTGCTACAGACGGAAAGTAGCCCCATTTCTTACCTGGTGCAAAAACAGAAGAACCATCGGCACGCAAAGAAGCAGTCAGCATATAGCGATCCATCAATTTATAATTAACACGCCCAAAGAAGGAAGCCAGATTTTGATCAACCAGTGAACTCTTTATAGTGATTTCTTTTTCATTGGAATACAAATTATGGAACCAGTTATCAGCATATACTTGTCCCTTTCCACCTGCATAGGTATATTCTTTAGAGTTGAGAATCGTACTGGTTCCAACCATTGCCTGCAAACTATGGATATCAGAGAAGTCCTTTGAATAAGTCAGCACATTCTCCCATGTCAGATTACGTGTCATGGTGTGCTCTTTATAGGATTGTGAATCCTTGCCACTTCCCTGCAACGAGTTCTTATCACAGAAAAAGCCTCTACGCACATTCACTGAGTTCAATCCCAGCGTTGTACGGAATAAAATATCCTTGGTGATATTCCAGTTCAGGTACAAGCTGCCGAAGAAACGCTCCTGGATGGTATTATCCACACGCATGCCCTCCTGATCGTCAATCAACGGATTCATCTGAGTATTATAACCGGGAGACGGATACATCACTAAATTCCCCTCCTCATCATAAGGTTTCGAGATAGGAACAATTTTATTAGCCATATTCAGCGGACTATAACGATTATTCTTATCTACATAGGCATAGATAATGTTTGTCCCTACCTGCACATTGTCAAACAATTGATGGTCCAGTGCTACACGGGCATTATACCGTTTATAGTTATCATCCTTAAAGAGTCCCTCTTCGCTTCTGTAACCCAAAGATATATTATGTTTGGTTTTCGTATTGCCCCCGGATACAGACACCTCATAATTTTGGTTAAATCCGTTGTGCATCAACATGTCACGATAGTTCGTATCATATCCTTTTTCCAGATAAGTCAGTTCTTCAGGAGCAAATACAGCAGCATCCTCTGCGTATTTTCCTGTTGTTCTGTCCCGATAGGCCTCTCTTTTGTATTGGGCATATTCTTCAGCATCCATGATATCAGGATAATCAGTTATCATGGTAGAAGAAACAAAAGCATTAAAGGATACTTTTGACTTTCCTTCTTTTCCCTTTTTAGTCGTAATCATAATAATACCATTCGCACCCCGTGTTCCATAAATAGCTGTAGAAGAGGCATCTTTTAACACTTCAATAGATTCTATATCAGTGGGATTTATATCTAGCGAGGTACCATAATCAATACCATCCACAAGAATCAACGGAGCATTACTAGCCGTCAATGAACGCTCTCCACGGATCGTAAAATTAGGTGTGCTTCCTGCTTGCCCCGAAGAGTTTGTAAGATCAAGTCCGGCTACTTTTCCTTGTAATGCCTCCAAGGCATTGGTAGTAGGAATAGCTGTGATATCCTTACTTTTAATAGAAGCAATGGAACCGGTCATATCCCTTTTCTTTTGCACACCATAACCTATTACTACGACTTCTTCCAAAGTCTGGTTGTCTTCTTTCATTTGTACATTCAATGTCTGCTGATTTCCGACAACTATTTTCTGTGGAACATAACCGATGTAAGAGAAGACCAAAGTGGCATCGGCATCCACTTCTTCCAACGTATAACGTCCGTCAATATCCGTTATAGTTCCTCCGCTATTTCCTTGAATAACTATACTTACCCCAATCAGCGGTTCATTATTAGCATCGGTTACTCTACCGGTGACTCTATGCCTGGAAGCCTGTACTTTACCGGAAGATGCCAGTACTTGTTTGGCAAGACTCACCACAATGGTATTATTCACCTTGCTCAATTGCAGACTAGTTTGTTTCCTGATTTGCTCTAAAGCCTGGTCGAAACTTACATTGTCCAAATCAATATCAATCGTATTATACTTTTGGACAACACTCTCATCATAGAAAAACTCATAACCGGAAAGGTTACTCAGTTTCTTGAACACATCAGCCAATTTTACTTTACGCATCTGCAATGTAACAGTCTGATTCAATTCAACTTGTGCTGCATGCACAGGGAAAGCAGCCATAGATGCCGAACCTAGCAACAAGGTCGGTACAAGCAATACTCGGGCCCACGAAGCCCTCTTCGCATGTTGTTTCATAGATCTTGATTATTTAATTATTAAGGTATTATTTATATAGAATATACGAATTGTTTTCTTTCCTGTATTTAATTCCCGTAGCCAAGCGAATGGACTCCAAAACCGCCTCCAAACTCCTATTATCATGCGTACCTGAAAGAAAATTATTAAAGACAAAACTTGAGTCCAATTGTATAGTGTAGTTATACACCCGTTCCAACCTCCTCGTCACTTCTTGTATCGGAGTACGGTTAAAGTATAACTTGTTCTGCATCCACAACATATAATTTTGAGTATTCACATGCTCACGTTCCAGATGCATATTGGTTTTATCCAATACCAATTGCTCTCCGGGAGTCAGTTTCAATTGTTCTTCGCCGAAATTCATCAGCACCTTTCCTGTGCATAGAGTCAGTTGCAGTTCCTCACTATCTTCATAATTATTCAGATTAAAAGTAGTACCCAAAACACGTATTTTATAATCCTGACTTTGAATAATGAAAGGACAGTCTTTATTTTTAGCTACATCAAAATAAGCCTCTCCCTTGAAATGAACGTAACGGTCTTCTTTTCCAAACTGCCTCGGATATTTCATATAAGAGCCTGCATTCAAGATCACTTTTGTCCCGTCAGGGAGCACCACTTTTTGTCTTTTACCATAAGGTACGTGTATTTCATATTGAGCAACCTTCATGTCTGCCGGATTAGCAAAATAAACTACGCTCAAAACGATGCAAAGCAATACAGCCGCAGCAATGCTCCCCCATTTTTTTACTAAATAGATAGAGTGACTCCGACGCCTGTCCTCGTAATTGCTGATAATTTGAAGTGCCTGACGCTCATTGGAAATCCATTCCTCCCATGAGGATGAAGACTCTTCCTCACCAGTTTTCCATAAACAAGCAGAAGCTTCATCAAAGTCTTTTGACCGGTCTGTCTTTTTGTCTGCCAACAGTTCCTCAATATCCTTACAGGTATAAATACCGTCAACAAATCTTTTCCAAACCGAATAATGTATCTTTTGTTTTTCTTTCATTATGCATTTCTTTCGTTTCTCTATAAAGGATACGAATCAAAAGCAAAAGGTGGGGATAGGAATCTTATGGTTTAACGTATTTTAATATGATTAGGCTTACAAGTATTGGACAGGTACTTATGAAAGGGATCAGATAAGCACGAATTTTCTCTAATGCATTTTTTATATGATCTTGCACGGTATAAACAGACAAGCCAAGTTGTTCAGCTATTTCTTTATGAGACAGTCCTCTATTCCGGCTCAATTCGAAAATCTCCCGTTGGCGCGGACTCAGCTGTTCCAAAGCCTGTGCAATCAATTCCTGAATATTCTTTTCTTCCAGACTCTTCTCTACATCATCTACATAATCAATGGCCTGTTCCATCAGTTTTTCGTATAGCACAGATCGGGCAGACAGAGAACGAAATATATCGTAAATACGATTTCTTGCTATAGTATAAAGAAAAGCGGAAAAAGACTGCTCAATCCGAATATCTTCCTTCTTTTCCCAAACGGTCAAAAAAATATCTTGTGTTATATCCTCAGCTATCTCTTTATCCTTGACAAAATGGACACAATAATAAAGGACCTGGGACTTATAAAAAGAGAAAAGATGACTGAAAGCAATCTTGTCTCCATTTATAAGTTTCCGAATTAATTCCCGCTCTATGTCAAGAGGCAGCTTCATACCTAGAATTCAGTAACGAACGGTTTCCCATCCAACCATGCAGCCATATTCAACACCAGTAAATTCCAGTTCTGAAAACCTTTATTCAATACCGGCTCACCATTATCAGGCAGATAATATTCATGTAATGCCCCGAAACGTTCATAGTCACGTCCCAAAAGCAAAATGGTCTTTTCCGCCAATTCCCGGGCCTCTTCCGTAAATCCATATTTCACCAATCCACGAAAGACCAGATAATTCACATTAATCCAAACCGGACCTTGCCAGGAAGACGGATTCCCACTGGCACGTACATTATACATTTTTTCCAAAGGAGACAAAGTACGGATTCCCGCCGGAGCGTTAAAGGAGCAAGTATCATGAAAATGAATCCGCACTATTTCCTTTGCTTGCTCCGGAGTGGCTATTTCAGCCCACATCGCCATAAATCCGCTCCACACACTAAGACGCTGAATCAAACAATCATAATCACGCGGCTGCCCTACGTGCAGAAACAATTGTCCCGGGTACAGCCCCTTTATATCCGGTTTCTCCACCGGAAGCAGATTCAAATCCACACTATAATAAAAACGGTCACGCGGGTCCCAACAATGTTCTTGTACCTTTCCTTTCAATACCGCCGCTTCTTTCTCAAAGGAAACTGCTATATCATCCAAATTCAGACAGCCGGGCAAGTATGCCATAGCCTGTAATTCGCGATACATCAACGCGTTCAAGAAGATGGATCCCGAACTGCCTTGAGGACGATAAAAAGTACTGGGATCATTATCAACTCCGATAGCCTCATCAGTTTCCCAATAGAATAACCCGGTCGCCTTGTGACGATGAAAATTCAAATATTTACAGACAAATGCCTGCAACGTATAAAAATCATCGCGCAACCACTCCGCATCCCCGTTCATATTGCGGACAATAAAGGCGGCATGTTGTGCTAATGTAGGTTTGTGCATATTGCTTTTCCAAGGGTTCCGTGTTTTCAACATTTCTTCGCGGCTAGGGGCATTCCGTTCTATCCAGATAGGAATCCAACCGTCCATACCTCCATAGTGCAAGGAATTAAGGATGCATCCCTGTTCATACTTCAGGGCCTCCTGCTTATCCTTTTCCGTGCCGTTCTCTAATAAGATTTGACGCAGAGCGATGTTGCTCAACCAAGAATCCCAATCCCATAGCATATCCAAGTATTGATTACTTCCCGGAGCAAGGAACGGAAAGACTAAAGCTCCTCCGGCTTCACGATACATGCCTTTCATATCTTTATAAATATGAGCACGGCACAATTCTTTGTATTTTGCAATATTCTCGGGAGTACGTTCCGGCATTTGTGCATTTAGCATAAACGGGAAACAACAAATTGTTAAAAAGATCAGTAATTGTTTTTTCATAGGTATTATCTCATTTTGCTGACGGGACAAAAATACAAATTAAAACGAAAAGAAAAAGAGATTAAAACAAAAATTATTTCGAAACAAATCAAAATATAACCAGAAAGGGCTACCCACAGGCAGCCCTCTATAATAAAAATATATTTCCCTTATAAGGTCTTAGTCGCGACGTCCCATATAAATCATTATATAGTAAATCAGTGTAGCCAACGAACTAAGTGCCGCAACCACATAGGTATAAGCAGCCGAACGCAACGCATCCTCTGCCGCATGATGGTTATATGAATTGGTAATTCCGGCCTTGCTCAACCATACCAACGCACGCTGGCTGGCATTGATCTCAACAGGCAACGTAATAAAGCTGAAAAGAGTAGTCATGGCAAAAAGACAAATTCCTGCCAATAATAACTGCGGGAAAGTATTCACCATCAAAATACCTGCCAGTAACACCCAAGTCATAATAGAAGATGAGAACTGCACCACAGGTACCAAAGCCGAGCGCATCTTTAGCGGAGCGTATGCACGCGCATGTTGCACGGCGTGTCCGCATTCATGGGCGGCAACTGCCGCAGCAGCTACACTGTTACTTCCATATACCCCTTCACTAAGGTTCACCGTTTTGTTTGCCGGATTATAATGATCGGTCAGCATACCCGGAGTGCTGGTTACACGCACATCATAAATACCATTATCATGTAACATTTTTTCAGCCACATCCTTTCCTGTCATACCACTAGCCAAAGGCATCTTCGAGTATTTCTTAAACTTGCTTTGCAGACTATTCTGTACAATATAGCTGATTACCGCGATTCCAATAAATAAGATCCAATACATTGACATAGTTTTGTTCTTTATAATTTTGTTGTTAAATATACATGTTATTATGTACAAACAGTTTGCCAACCTCACCCTTTTAAATAGAATTAAGATTTTCTGCCATCAAGCTCTTCTGTATTCACATCCGTCAATTTCATTTAAAAAATAATATTATGAAAAAAAAAGAATGGATTATTGATTTTTGATTTATACATTTGGGGCAAAATTAAGAAATATGGAACATGAAATAGGAAATATATCCATAGCCCGTATCCGACAGATGAATCCCTGTTTAAAAGGGATTAACAATGATTTTGTAATGGATAGAAGCGAACATTACATCCCCGAGAATATGAACCCCATCTTTAAATACCCATTACGGCTGGATGGAATCATTATCTCTATCCGTGAAAAAGGCTCTGCCAAAGTCAATATCAATTTACGGGAATACGACATTGAGAAAAACGATCTGATTATTTGCGCTCCCGGCGATATTCTACAGTCCATGTTATCACCGGGCATTCATTTGTCACAAATGTTTTTAATATCATCTGATTTCTTAAAAGAGATGTATATCAACCTGAACAGTTTCATGCCATTTTTCATCTCATTGAAAGAGAATCCCAAATTCCATTTGACAGAAGAAGAAGTGCAGGAACTGAAATCCTTCTATCAACTCATAGAAGAAACAGTAAGCCGGAACGATAACTTCAAAACAGAAATCGTACGTAGGCTGATGGGAGCCTATTTATACAAGATAGGTTCTATTCTTCATAGAAGACAGCCGGAATTCCTTTCTGAAAATCCGAAATCACTGAAAAGAGAAGAAGTATTATTTAATCAATTCATTAATCTGCTGACTGAACATCACCGCAAAGAAAGACGCGTAGACTTTTACGCGGAGCAATTATTCCTGAGTCCCAAACATTTCTCCACCGTAGTAAAGAAAGTAAGCGGAAAAACTGCCGGAGAGTGGATTGACGAATATGTGATACTGGAAGCCAAAGCGCTGTTGAAATATTCCGTCATGTCTATTCAGGAAGTAGCCTATTTTATGAATTTCCCGAACCCTTCCTTTTTTGGCAAATACTTCAAGCACCATACCGGGTTATCTCCCAGCGAATACAAGATGCAATAATAAAAACAGAAGATAAGAAATAGTAATCCAACGGGGGCTGTCCGAAAAAAAACGGACAGCCCCCGAAAGTAAATTATATAAGTGTGACCACACTACCTCTCATCTTAAAATAATTTCGCAGGATATTCACCGGCATCCACCAATGCCTGGATCTTATCAACCACACTCTGACGGTCTTCAGGATAAGTTACTCCAAACCATTTGCTGGTAGTATCCAATACCTCAACGGTAGCAGTACCGTCATTAATCAGCTTGTCCACCATCAGCGGAATAAAGAATTCACTCTTCAAGTTTTCCATATTTTTAGGATCACTCAAGAATGCTTTAAAGAATTCCTTGCTGTAAGCAAAGTAATCAGGAGTAAAGCCCCAGAAGTTCATGCTCACCGGAGTTGTGTCAGGGGTAGCTGTCCATTCGCCATTGTCGTCAATATACTTCACTTCTCCGTCTATGCGCTGAATCTTGGTACGTTCTACCACGGAAGTCAACAAATGATCCGCATTGGTTCCGCAGATGCCGCGGGATACCGTTCCACTCTCGCTCAATGTATTTCCTACGCGGAAGCCCACCATAGCGTAAGTGTTTTTAGCACCTTCGGGCAATGCAGAAAGGAACTTGCCCATTACCTGGAATGAGTCACGGCCATAGAAGTCATCGCAATTGATCACTGCAAACGGTTCCTGTATCACATCAGCTCCCATCATGACAGCATGGTTAGTTCCCCAAGGTTTTGTACGCTCCGCAGGACAAGTAAAACCCTCCGGCAGATTGTCTAAAGCCTGGAATACCAGTTCGCAAGGAATATGACCTTCATATTTAGAAATAATCTTTTCACGAAAATCTTGTTCAAAATCTTTACGGATAACAAAGACCAGTTTTCCAAAACCGGCGTTGATAGCGTCATAAATAGAATAATCCATAATAGTTTCGCCGTTAGGACCCAGACCATCCAATTGCTTCAATCCTCCGTAACGGCTGCCCATACCAGCCGCCAATAAAAATAAAGTTGGTTTCATAGTTTATTTATTTAAAATTGAATATTTGATGGTACAAAGCTACAAAATAATACGGAGGAAAAAAGCTACATTCCATTCAAATTCGAGCATAAATCAATCATTTCCCTCCTTTTGACGCAAATCAAGCCCTATTTCTAGAAAGGATAGCCGATAGCAAAGTGCAATCCCAGTCCATCCTTAAACTTAGGAATATTATAATATCCTTTCTTGCCGGTGTCATACGGATCATGAAGAGCAATACCCAGATCCAGGCGGATCACCAGGAAAGTAAGGTCATAACGCAACCCCACCCCAGTACCCAAAGCTACACTTTTAGCAAAATTACGAAGAGTAAGCAAACCGCCGGGGCGTATATTCTCACCTTCCTCATTCTTTTGCTCACGCAGCAGCCACACATTTCCCGCGTCCAGAAAAGCTGCCCCGTACAAATCACCCAGGATAGGGAAACGGTATTCCACATTCGCTTCCAGCTTCACATCTCCGGTCTCATCCAGATAACCATACTGTTTATCTTCGGGACGATAAGAACCGGGGCCGATAGAGCGCACTGTAAACGCACGGATACTGTTAGCTCCCCCAATATAGAACTGCTCGCTGTAGGGCGCTACAGTCTGGTTCCCGTATGCATACAAAATCCCCCCCATCAAACGAGTGGCTATATGCTGTTTCTCTCCGACTTTAAACAAACAACGCACTTCGGATGTCATTTTCAGGAATTGCGCATAAGGACTGTTCAATAACTTCTTATCTGTTTCCTTGAATCCTTTCCCAAAAGCAGCATACACCAACGAAGTCAGATTACCAGCCGAAGTAAAGGACGTCTCCCACCATAAATTATTGCGTTTCTTCAACGGGGCGTTATCATACGTAAACGTATAACTCATAGCCGGGATAAACTGATTTCCCAAACTGATTTTCAAACTCCGGTTCTTGTCCACTATCGTATCAAAACGTGTAGTAGTATGCTGCAACGTATTAAATGCCAGCCTGAAAGGAGTCACCGTATGTTTCCATACCCGCGAAGGCTGGAAATCGTATGACACCGTTCCACCGAAAGAAAGCATTTTAAAGAAACGGGCACGGTTCAACTGACTGGCATACAACTTAAACGAGGTATGCTGCGGAAATCGTGAGCGCATCATTTTTTTACTCATCCACGGCAACACCAGGCGAGGATACTCCAATGAGAAAGAAGTTCCCAGCTCGTATGAATTCAATTTAGAACTGTTCCCATCCGCCGTAGAATTGGTCTGCCATTCGTATGACCCTTTCAACTGGAAAGAAAGCGTGGCGGCTGTACGCATGAAATTCTTCCGCGAGAGGCTGAAAATCGCTCCGGGACCAGTCTGATCCGTACTTTTGGTAGTCACATTGAATTCCAGTTCTCCGTCATACGGCAAATCGAATGTAGCATTCATCCGCACATTCAGCGTATCACACCCCGGCAATGTATCTTGCGGGGCATAGCGGAACTCGGCAAATTTGAAAATGCCCAGACGCGCCAAGGCTTCCTGCGTGAAATTCTGGCGGGCCTGAGAATAAAGCTGCCCTTTCTGGTAAAAGAAGCGCTTAGCCAATACTCCGGGGCGGATACCGGGTTTCTTACCGCTATAGTGTAAAGTCATTCCCGGAAAGACGATGGAATCAGTGGGTTCCTCCCCTTTATATCCGGTGAGATAAACAGAGGTATTCCCTATATAATAAGGTTTTTTCGCATCGGCAGGCACTCCGGCTTTCGGGACAACCTGCAAACTGACCATTCCCGGTTTGCGCAAGGTATCCGCACGGAAAGTAATGAATTCGGGACGGAAATAATAATAACCATTGTTACGGAAAAGGGTACTCAGCCGCTGGCGTTCCTCCTCCAGTTTCAATACACTGAAATTATCTCCTTTATGCAATACCCTCTGGTCATAAGCAGCCCTGATCAGACTATCGGCGCGAGGAGGATATTTCAGATACATGACAGAGTCCAGATAATAAGGGTTCGCCATATCAATCTTATAACTTAACTTGGCTTTCCGAGGATTCTTCAACGAGTCTACAGAATAAGTCACAGCACCATTGAAAAAGCCATAATCGTGCAACAGATTGGTCGCCACCTTCACACGGGTTTCCGGGTTCACTGTAGACAAATACACCGGAGCAGCCCCCAGCTTGTTGAAGATCCAATGCCCCACCCCCTTTTTATCCTGGTATTTCACAAAATCATTGTATATCCACAAACCGAAAGGAATGGGAAAACGCAAGGAGTTGCTTCCCAGAATGGCATTATTGGGAGGATAAGACAAAGCAGCCTCCACCTCTTCCAAAGTCTGGACACCGGCAGGGGTCTTGTCCTCATTCAGAATCTCCATATTTTTCACACCGACATATAGCGTTTCGTCTTCCGGCAAGTTCCTAGTAGTAGAGCAGGCAGCTGTCACCAGCAACAATACCGATAATAGAAGCAGGTTTATGTTATGTTTTCTCTCCATATCTCCAACGATCATTTTTTCTTCTTAGACTTGAAAATAAACAGTTCGCCCAGGTGGCTCATCTTCTTGCGAAGCACAATACCCACACCGGTCTCTATGATCTCACCTTCCAGCACACTCTCATAATTCTTGTCGTGGAAGAGCTTGACATACCGGGTACCGCTGTTGTCCAGGCGGTATTCTATGGATACATTATCAATAAAGGTTTCATCCTGCTGTACCGTACTTCCGGTAGACACTTTACCGCCTACCACTATACGGAAGCGGTTATTCCAGAAACGTTTGGCGAACTGGAAGTTATAATCCGTGCGTTTCCCGCCGCTATCGGCATCATCCACCGTTTCCATGCCCACATTGATATCAAGTGCTTTTCCGGCAATATTCGAGATTTCGCTCTGCAAGAATGAGTTCAAGGCATTATTCACATTAAATCCTCCCGTAGAGTTTCCTTCAGCCATATACATTCCGGTCACCAGCATGGTGACAGCCAGTTTTCCCCGTTCCTCCACCGACATGGCATTCAGCTGGTCTTGCACAGACGCATCCTCGGGAGCCGAAAGGGTAAACGCCAGCCCCAGATTCTCCAGACTCTGGCTCAAAGCGATCCCTACATCAAACCCGACGATACGCGAAGTCTTTCCATCCTCGCCCACCGAAGCACGGACCCTTTCAGTCGCGGTAATGTTCAGTTGCGGATTCATGATATTTCCCGTCCACTCCACATAACTGCCATTTTGAATATTAAAAGTCTTCAGCGGAATAATCGGAATCTGGTATTTCATCTCCCCGCTCATCAAAGAATAACGCCCGGTCAGCAACATATCCCCCTGAGGAGTGTACTGGAATGACAAGTCTCCGCCCCCTTCCAGCAACATATAGTTGGAGCCGTCCGGCACCAGATCCACACGTGCCTGCACCGCCTGGTCTATATGCATGGTCATGGCCACATCCATCCCTCCCAAAGAGATTTGCTGGACAGAGGACTCTTCCACCGAGGTTGTGTCGTTAAAATTGACAAAAGTCACCATATCCCCCAAACGGTCGTTCACCGTCAAGGGAGAGTCTTTCAGGACATAGGTCACATTGGTCTTCCCCAATATGTTCATGTTCCCCCGCATCACCAGTTCCTCCACAGGACCGCGCAGCGTTGCGTTAAAGTCCACATACATCTTGCCGTAAACCATAGCCCGCTTGGTACGGGGAGCATTCAGCAACTCATAATTCTCGGCATGCATTTTAAGGTTCACCGCCATCCGTTCCAAATCCGAGAAGTCCACCTCTCCATTAATCGTAAAAGGGGTCTTCCCTTTGGTGAATATATCAAAATCCTTGAACATCATCTTACTGTTCACCACCTGCACCGGTTCATTATCAAAACGGAACATGGCAGACATTTCCGGCATGAAGAAGGTCACGGAATCCAATGCCAGTTCCCCATTCAGCAGGGGTTTGGCCGGGTCACCTTTCATGGATAAAGTTCCGTCAATATCCCCGTTCAGTTCCACCATACGGTCGGGAACAAACGGATTGACAACATTCAGCGGGAAATGCTCAAAAGCCATATCCGCACTCAGACTTCCTGTCCCTTCCGCAGCAGGTAGATAGATACCTCCCAAATGAGCTATTTCCTTGCCATCACGGCGTATGTAAGCGTCCAGATGATGATCTTTCTCCTCACCCGGCAGATACACCCCGCTGAATTCCCAATTTCCCAGCGCACTACCTTCGTACTTGAATTCGTCCACGCGCAAATCACTGCTCACCATCATATACGGACCAGAGTCTATATAGTGTGCTTCCGCCCCTATCCACCCTTCTATATCAGGCATGTAAGGGAGAATACGCCGGAATTCTTTCAAATTAATGCGTGAAAGTTCAAAAGTCATGTCCTGTTTAGCAATAGTATCCTCACGATTCGTATAAAAACTGAGTCCGGAACCTTGGTCGTCATGCAAATTCAGATTAGCATGAATCCGCCCGTTATCCGCCAGATAAATATAATTATCCCTGTTTACGGTAAAAGGACGGTATACCAGCGTGGGGTGTTCCGGAAAGACCTTCATGCGTATGCCGTGACGGCGCAAGTCAGCCGTCACGCCCATATATACCCCCTGTTCCTTACGGGCATTAAGATACTGCACCAACAGCTGGGCATTATTATTTCCTATATTTCCTTCCAAAGTCACGTCAAACGCTTCCTGCCCCGGTTTAGGCCCATTTACCACTCCACTCAGCAGGTTTATTCCATTCATGTCTTGTTGCACGTCCAGATAGATCGTATCCAACACCAGACTGTCCGTACGCAATCCATATAAATAAGCCTCTCCGTTCAATCCCTCTGTCGGAGATGAATCCATATCCATAAACAAACGGCCGTATGACAACCCCATCATAGAAAGGTAATTGGCTATCGGATTATCGGGACCTGAAGATATCCTCAGGCAAAGCCCCGGAAGGAATTCCCGAAGTTCTTCCTGCTCAATATGTTTACTATTCCATTGTTCCGTCAATTTCTTCATCAGCATCTCCGCCCTGCCGGAAATAGATTCAATGTGCCCTGCTCCTTCCAGGCTCAGATCAAGGTCACCTGCACGTAAATAAGCAGAAGTAGAATCTCTGGAAGTGCTGAATCCGACAAACAGGTCCTTGGAATGGGAAGTACGTTTGGCAGTGACAATCGTGGCATTTGTCATCTCGGCTTCTACGGCATACCTTTTTCTGAGATCACTGCTGAAACGGACACCCAAGTGCTGGGAGGTCTGAAAACGGGTATCCATCAGATGAAGCGCCTGCCAATCCAAATGAGCCACATCCATTTTCAAGTTGCCCGAAACATCATGAGGTTTTAAGATACCATCCAGATGCGCCTTGATATCCATGGTCCAGTTTTTCACTGCCAGTGAAGCATGTACCTTCGATTTCTCCAGTCCGGCAGCCAGTGAGATTCCTGTCAAATGATAACTGCCATAATGAAAACGGTCTATACCGCCCTTTGCATTGAAATAAGTACGGGGGGAGAAAAAGTCAAAACCTTCCCCCTCCACTTTCAGACGGGTGGACAGGGTGTACAAAGAATCGGCTGGCATAAACTGGTGCAAGTCAAAATGATTGACAGCCAAGTCTGCCTCATACCTGTCACGCGACAAGTCGTATTTGGCAAACAGACGGGCCGCCCGTTCCATCTTGAAATCATCCGCCACGGAGATGCTGTCATTATAAACTGTTATAGGAATAGTGTCGGCCACAGCCACCGCGTGCGCTTCAGGCTGCATCAGCAACAGGTCCGTGCCCATTTTAGGGCCCGCCATCGTAAATTTACCCTCCAAGCGCGTTCCGTATGGAATTTCTATTCCTTCGGCCAACGTGGAGATAAACTTCAAATCTTTGGTTTCAGCTTGCAGCGTGATATCTCCTCCACGCAGCAAGCTGTCCGTCAGGCTAGTCAGCTCACCTTTGGCGAACAGTTCCAATGCACCGGGAAGTTCTGCGGTAAGAGTGGTCAGTTTCAGTTTGTTCAAATCCCCGTCAATCCCTGTACGGATGCGCAGGGGTTCGGAAGGATATTTCCGGATAAACTTTTCATCCATGCTTCCCATGAATCTCACCACATCCGGTTTTCCGATATCAGCCATCAGGCGTGCGGACACCAAGCCTTCCTTCTTGAAATCCAAGGCATCCCAATCCATCGCAGCATTCAGTTCCAGATAAGAATCCCGGGTTTCCAGTTTCAATGAAGGCACACGCAGCACCTTGTCATTGGATACCAGCCGCCCTTCGGTAGAAACGATCTCCACCCCCGAACGCTCTTTCAGCACAAACTGACTGATGATGGCTTTCATATTCCTGCCTTCGTAGTACAGGGAGTCCAGCTTCACACCGATATCCGTCAAGGCAATATGGGACGGATCCAGTCCGGCGGACAAGCTGTCGGCAGATGCGGTGGCACTCGGCCTCCCGCTGTCATAGCGCACGCGCCCGTTCTTTATCCGGAAAGTTTGCAGCGAATAGGCCGATTTATGCAAGTCTATCAGCCCGTCGCGCAGTGTGGCATTATCCAGCGAAGCCGCCAATGACAAGCTGTCCAAAGGCATATCCAGTGCAAAGGATACATTCTGCAAATCAATATCCTGTAATATTATTTTCCAATAGGTGGTGTCACTTGCAGCCGTATCGGCCGCAGCGGTGTCATTCAGGCAGAGAGATAAATCCGTATCTTTCAACAAGACTTTGTTAACGATGGCAGTTTCGGGGTCCAGCGCCACTCCATGGCTGGAGATGAACAATTCCCCCAAAGTACCGTTCAACCTCATGCCATGTATCAAGTCATTAGAATTCACTGTGGCTCCTTGCAGGGATATGCCATCCACTTCCACCTGCTTTTTCAGCAGTGGCAGCAACTGCACATTCACTTGCAGGCGGCGCACACTGAGCAACGTATCCTTATGCGGGGAAGCGGCATCTACATCGGTCACCACCAAATTCAACGGAAAAGACAAAGAGATACGTCCCACGGAGATATTCATACCGGTAGCTTCCGAGGCATATACAGCAGCTTTGTCCACCAGAAAGTTCTGAATGGGTGGCAAATAAATCAATATACATAAAATGATGAACAGAATGAACGGAGATGCTATCGTCCACAATGTCCAACGAAGCTGTTTTTTCTTCATTGAGTGTCTGTACAAGTATTCCTGCAAATTTAAACAATTTTATCGGCATAATGGTTGAAAGAACGCAGCTTTTATCTTTTGTTTCCCATAATTTATTAAAAAAAGAACTTACGGCATACCTGTTGCTACCGGGAAAGATTTATAATCTTTCAGGTATAAGATCTATAATCTTACCGCCGCAAGATTTAAATCTTTCAGCTCTCCCGTCTGTTCCCATAACATGAACAATACAGACACAAAACGGCAGATGCCCAAGAAGACGGAAGCTACTTCCAACGCAGACGCAGACGCGGCAGACGCAGGTCCTTTTTTCTCACACACGTGCGTGTACATTATAATGCGATATAAATCCGGCATCTCTCATCAAAGGCTCCTCCCCCTGAAACGATGTATGCCATACTACCATTTAATGCGAATTTCAAGACTTATGCAAGCCATGTTATTCAGAAACTTTTTTAATTTCCTTTTTTCCAAGTCTTATCATCCCCTTCCGGTTTTGCCGCCGGTCTTTTTATCTTTTTTCCTTCGTCTTTTCTCTTTCCGGCGCTTCTCTTCTCCTCACTCTGCCTCGTTTATTTTTCTTCTCTATAATAGGTACACGCACGTGTGTGAGAAAAAAGGACCTGCGTCTGCCGCGTCTGCGTCTGAAGTATTTTATATGACTATCAGTAACCTATATGAAACTCACATGAGAACGGGCAACGGATAAGAAAAAGGCAAACTGTTTAGAACCACCATATTCCTCATGCTTTCAAATAACTCTTTATCTGTCTGTATATGACAGATAAAGAAAAAGAGCATATTATTTCTATAATAACAGTAAGGCGACTGCTGCCATGCAAGGTCAAGAGTACAAAAAATATTTTATCTGTTTCGCATATTTGAGCCTTACAGCAAAGCTACTGTGAAATAATACCTGTACTTTTGTATCGGAAACAGGAAAGACCTGTCGGTTGTCTTGGAAATGTCGAACTAAAAATCATATCGTATGAAAACAAAAGTAGCATCATTAGCTTTATTATTGACTTTAATTTTTCCGATCATGGCAAAATCACAAGTAAAAATCCAACAGACTGCCGGACGCGACGCGCTCGGAGAATTTGCCCCCGAATTTGCACGTTTGAACGATGATATTCTTTTCGGGGAAGTGTGGAGCCGGAACAATCTGCTTTCGCTCCGCGACCGTTCCATCGTAACCGTGGTCGCCCTAATGTCGCAGGGGCTGACCGACTCGTCGTTCAAGTACCATCTCGAATCGGCGAAGAAGAACGGAGTGACCCGAACCGAGATAGCCGAAATACTCACCCATGCCGCATTCTACGCGGGCTGGCCGAAAGCGTGGGCGGCTTTCCGTATGGCAAAAGAAGTTTGGACCGACGGTAATGCAGACAGCGTAGCGGCAGGTTCGCTCGAAGCGTACGCGCAAACCATCATTTTCCCCGTGGGGAAACCCAACGATGCCTATGCCAAGTATTTCATCGGTCAAAGTTACACGGCTCCCGTGGTAACGGACGGAGTCCCCGTGGTAAATGTGACCTTTGAGCCGGGCTGCCGCAACAACTGGCATGTGCACAAGGCAACGAAAGGCGGCGGTCAGACACTCGTATGCGTGGGCGGTCGCGGCTACTATCAGGAGTGGGGCAAAGAGCCGGTGGAACTACATTCCGGGGATGCATCAATATTCCGGCAGGCGTGAAACATTGGCACGGGGCGGCTCCCGACAGCTGGTTCTCGCATTTAGCCATCGAAGTGCCCGGTGAGAACAACAGTACCGAATGGCTGGAACCTGTCGGTGATGAAGAATATGCTAAATTAAAATGACATGAAACAGATAGTATTGATACTTATGAGCCTACTTACTTTCAGTAACCCGTCGAAAGCACCAAAACAGACTGTGGAACCGGCAGTGTCGTCACGCACGATGTGGAGCCGAATACCCTTGTCGCGGGCAATCCCGCCAAACTCATTCGACGAATATAGTTTCTGAAACATTATGCTGGAAGATATCATCCGATTACTGCATGAAGGGAAACATTCTTTAGTCGTTTCCAACGGAGAAGTCAGAACTTTCGACAGACGCGGTGTGGCCGACCTGTATGCCCTGCTGCGGGAAGATTCCGATTTCCTGAAAGGAGCTTCCGTTGCGGACAAAGTCGTAGGCAAGGCGGCTGCGGCGCTGATGATTTTGGGAGAGGTCGGAGAGCTCCATGCGGACGTGGTCAGCCGTCCGGCCCTCGACTTGTTTGCCGATAGCGGGGTACGCGTCAGTTACGGTACGGCAGTCCCGCACATTATCAACCGTACAAAGACGGGATGGTGCCCGCTGGAAACTTGTTGCCGGTATTGCCTTACTCCACAGGATTGTCTCGTCCGAATTGAAGAGTTTATAACATTACAATCTAAAAGAATGAATTCAGATAAATGAAGAAACAACATTTACTATTTGCAACATTCATATTGGCCGGAAGCCTGACCGTTTCGGGCCAAACACCTGATACGGCAGACAGCTTGTCAGCCCAAAGAACATTGACTATCGACGAAGTGGTCGTTACCGGAACCCGTCATCAGACGGATATACGCCACTTGTCGCAGACTGTTTCAGTAGTGAACAGGAAAAGAATCGAGCAGTCGATGCAGCCTTCCCTGCTCCCTGTGCTCACGGAACAGGTTCCGGGTCTGTTCACTACTTCGCGCGGCGTGATGGGCTACGGGGTCTCCAACGGGGCGGCAGGCGGTATTTCGTTACGCGGGTTAAGTGGCGGCAATGCCCGCCTGATGGTGCTTATTGATGGGCATCCACAATATGCCGGCATCTTCGGACATCCGATTGCCGATGCCTACCAGACGCTCCTGGCCGACCGGGTGGAGGTACTGCGTGGCCCGGCATCCGTACTCTACGGTTCGAATGCCATGGGTGGCGTAGTAAATATTGTGACCCGCAAAATGCACGAGGATGGGATTCGCACCCACCTGCACACAGGGTACGGTTCCTACAACACGTTGGAAACCGAACTGACGAACCGCATCCGCAAAGGGCATTTTTCGAGCGTCATCAGCGGCTCGTACAACCGCACGGACGGGCATCGTGCCGACATGGGATTCGAGCAGTACGGCGGTTACGGCCGGATCGGTTACGAGGTGACGGACCACTGGAATCTGCGTGCCGACGTGAACGTGACCCACTTCAACGCCTCTTATCCCGGCCCGGTATCGGCTCCGCTGCTGGACGGTGACCAGCACATTACACGGGGCATGACCTCTTTTGCCGTCGAAAATGAATACGGGAAGACTTCCGGTGCGTTGAGTTTCTTCTACAACTGGGGCGACCATTGGATTAACGACGGCTATACGCCTTCCGCAGGGGAAGGTCCGCAGGATGACCGCTTCAACTCGTATGACGACATGATGGGTATCTCATGGTATCAGAGCGCCCGGTTCTTCAAGGATAACCGCATCACCGTAGGCTTCGACTGGTTCCGTTACGGTGGCGAGGCATGGAGCGAATATGTGAGCGGAGAAGACGCGGGAACACGCAGCGATTTGGTGGATAAGCATGAAAACGAGGTGGCAGGCTATGTGGACTTCCGGCAGGATGTCGGGAAGTGGCTCACGTTCAACGCAGGATTGCGCGTTGATCATCATTCCCGTGTCGGAACAGAATGGGTGCCGCAGGCTGGATTGGCATTCCACCTGCCTCATACCATCGAACTGAAGGCTTCTGCCTCCAAAGGTTTCCGTTACCCGATTCTCCGTGAGATGTACATGTTCCCGCCGCAGAATCCCGACTTGACGCCGGAATCTATGTGGAACTACGAGATAGCCTTCTCGCAAAGACTGTTGGGTGGAAGCCTGTCGTATGGTATCAATCTCTTCTATATCGATGGCAAGAACCTGATTATGACCCTGCCCAATCCGAGCGGAAGCGGTATGCTGAACCAGAATTCGGGAGAGATAGACAATGCAGGCGTCGAAGCACAGGTCGCTTACCGTTTCAATAAGAGTTGGTCGGTGGATGCCAATTACAGCTACCTGCACATGGAGAATCCCGTGATTGCCGCTCCCGAACATAAGCTCTATGCCGGAGCAAACTTCACGCAAGGACGCTGGTCGGTATCGACGGGCATACAGTACATCGCCGGACTTTACACCTCGACAGATCCGGCTACAACCGAGGATTTTGTCTTATGGAATCTGCGCGGACAATTCCGTGCCACCCCATGGCTCGACATCTGGGCACGCGGAGAAAACCTGCTGGCACAGCGTTACGAAATCAATGCCGGATACCCGATGCCGAGAGCTACGGTGATGGCAGGTATAAATCTGAACTTTTAATTGATAAATTACAGTATATATGAAAAAGATAATGAGCATGATAATGGCTGCAATGGTATTTTTGACCATAGGAACAGGATATGTACAGGCACAGGACAAGACATCGGATAGCGCATCTGAACTCCCAAAGGTCTATCTTATCAAGGAAATTACCCCGGAAAATCTTGTGAAGATCTACGAGGCTCTCGGTCGTAAAGCCGAAGGAAAGGTTGCGGTAAAACTCTCCACCGGCGAACCGGGCGGACATAATTTTCTCCAGCCGACACTCATTGCACCACTTGTACGGAAAATGAACGGCACAATCGTGGAGTGCAATACGGCCTATGGTGGCGGACGTGCCAATACGGAGGCACACCTCAAAGCTGCTGCCGACCACGGTTTTACGGCGATTGCGAAAGTGGACATCATGGATGCCGACGGCGAAGTGTCCCTGCCGGTAAAAGGCGGCAAGCACCTGAAAGAGGATTTCGTGGGCAAGAACTACTTGAATTACGATTTTACGGTTGTGCTGTCGCATTTCAAAGGTCATGCGATGGGTGGTTTCGGCGGCGCAATCAAGAATATCTCCATCGGCATCGCCTCGTCGGGCGGCAAGGCGTGGATTCATTCGGCAGGCACGACCAAGGACGTAAGCAAAGTCTGGGGTAACCTTCCCGAACAGGATAACTTTTTGGAGTCGATGGCCGAGGCCGCCAAAGCCGTCACGGACCATTGCGGCGATAAGATTCTCTACATCAGTGTGGCCAACAATCTTTCGGTGGACTGCGACTGTGACTCCTCGCCTGAAGATCCGAGGATGGGCGACATCGGTATCCTTGCCTCGCTTGACCCGGTAGCGCTTGACCGGGCCTGCACCGATCTGGTACGCTCCTCCGAAGACCACGGTAAAATTCACCTGATCGAACGTATCGACTCGCGCCACGGGATGCATACACTCGACTATGCCGAACAGCTCGGTATGGGAAGTCAGAAGTACGAACTTGTCGAACTGAAATAGACTGTTCGGGATGCTTGCTATGGCTGTACTGCCCCGCCATCTTTCTCAAATCCGTTCTGTTGGCTGTGGTTGCCGGGTATGCGGCTTCGCATTTCAGGAAAGCTTCGCCCGGACTGCTCCTTGGGGTCGTCTTGGCCTATCAGCTTGTCGGGATGCTGGGAGAATAGGCGACGAAAGGAGATTTCTGGCTTGCCGCACAGGATTTCCGGATTGGTATTCCAGGCATGCTGCTTCAGATATTCGGGAGCTGGCTATTCATTAACCGCATCATTCGTAAGTAATACCATTCCTATTGATTTTTGAATGAAAATAATAAACAAGGAGAGGAAAAGGTCTTTTCCCGTTCCTTTGCAACCTCAAATCGGCAATGGATAAGTAGCCATTATTCTCTTAACTCCTGCTGAACAGGTCAAAACCCCTCAATGGATGAATATAGAGTAAACCTGCATATCTCCCTTTATTTCCAACAGTTTGCATTATTCCTGCGAAATCCATCCGTATGTGAGCGAGTTTTGATATATTTGTAATAGTCAGGAGTATTTTATTTGACTATCAGTGTATTATATAAAACTCGCATGAGAATGGGCAACGGATAAGAAAAAGGCAAACTGTTTAGAATCACTATATTCCTCATGCTGTCAAATAACTCTTTATCTTTCTGCAAAGATAGTGTTTTTCCTCTGAATACCGGAATTTTCCGGGTATAATCTTCACGGTGATTTCAAAAATAATCCAAATCAAGAATGACATCTGTACCGTAGCCGAGTTCACGTAACTCACAGGCAAAGGTAACTCGTGTTCTTTCGTACAAGCAAGGTCAGGCCCTCCGGGTGGCGTGGAAAAATCATCCTCGCCCCGGAGGGCTTCGGTATTTTTCCCGCCAACCTTGCATGTACGGAACACGACCTTTTAAAGCCTGTAGTTACGGGAACTCCGGCCCCCGAAAAGCCGGACTAACAAAAAAACAATGTCATGTTACAGGCAACAAAGAACAAGTACGGTATCGAAACGCTCAAAAGACTGAACGTTTCATACGACCATCAGCATTCGCTGACACAGGAAGATGTGGATATGGTCAACAGTTATGTGGAACTCATCGAGCGGACACGTTCGGAAATCATACCACAAATTGGTGACAGGCTGGTGTATGTAACCGAACACGGGGATTATTACGGAAACGCCCTTATTGATGACAAGTATGTGAAGGAAGGATATCTTTCCGTATGCGAACAGCCGTATGTACCCTTCGTTTGGGAAGAAAACGGAAACATCCGTCTGAGTGTCAGCGGAGGATCATTTCACTCTGTAAATCCGAAGGAACTGAAATTCATGAAATGGACGGAAGGAGCCTTCAAGGACTGGGGACATTGCGGGGCGTGCGCCAACGGGTCGGTGGCATTTATGGCAAGAGTGCCGTTGTGGTTCTATGCCGAACCCAATCCCAAGTACGGAAACTTCACGACCGAAACCTACCGGAAATTTTACCTGAACAAAAGGAATGAGCCGGAAGAAGGCTACCGTTATCATGGCGACGGGATTGCTTTCCGTGATGAAGTCGAGTTCCAGCAATTCCTGCAAGACTACGAAGGAACGGTATTCAAAGGAAACTGGAAAGACCAAATCGTAGTATGGTGTTTTCGCAGGGAATATGTCTTCCTGCCACTGTCGGAATGGGAAAAGATTGATGCCCCGGCAGTGGAGCGAAGACTCAATTTTCATCCCGAGCAGGTGAAGATTGTCAAGGACATGGAGAAGCACATCACCTATTTCCACCGTATCAAATCACAGGATTTCTAACACTAAAAATCAAACAGATATGCAAACGACAACATCATTCAACCCCGGCAACGCTCCCGACCTGCTTTCAGGAATATTGAGCGTGGAAGTGAGAAACGAGGACAAGATTACCGAGCAAGACCGCCTGTTTTGTCAGAACCAGCAGGACATGCTCTACAAGACACTTGACCAAATCGACCGTTGGTACGCCATCTTCAAGGAGGAGGCGGAACAATACCAAGAGGAGCGGAAGTTCCATTACGAGGAGAATGGCAAAGTCTCCATGCGCGACTTCTATTCCTGCCATAACAACCGGGAGGATTACTCGCACAACGAGTTCAAACCGTTCGACATCCTCAATGACATGGTAGACAAGAACCGCAACGCCAACTCGAATTTCGCCAACCGTATCATCGCTTATTTCAACAAGACATACAACGTGTCGGTTCCGGAACAGACCATTGACGAGAAAACACTCCGTATGGGCTTCCGTCCAATCTACGAAACATACGTGGACGCGGTCATTGAACATCTGGGTGGCAAGAGTTTCCGGGAAACGGCAGTGGAAGAACTGCTTGCAAGATTCAGCAAGAACGTCCACCCTTCCTACTGGTGCAAAACCAAAATCGAACAGAAGAAAGATAAGATAGTCTTTCCGGAAGTCGTGCGCTTTGATGATTTCTACCTGCAATACAACGAGTGCAAAATCAGTTACAATTATGATGTTAACCTGGAAAACCTATGTGCCGGTATCGCTTATGGTGCAGATGATGTATTGTGCGGCAGTTCGGACATGATTATCCATTTTAACCGCAACAATGTATCTGTCAATGACTGGTATGACCTCACGACCACCAACGCCGAACAGATCAAGTTTTACAAGAACGGCCGTATCGATGTCAAGTTCAAGGACAGCGCGGCAGCTGGAAGTTGCTTTAAACGCCTTCACCTTGATGAAATCACGTCAAAAGAGAACTGATCATGAGACAAAATCAACCGCATCCCGTAAGGCAACCCTTGCGGGGTGTTTTCATATTCAACCCTAAGCGATTAAAGATATGTACACCATCATACCCCAACAGATACCGCAGGGCTTGCGAGCCGAGGTCAACGAAAAGATTCTTTTCGCCATAGACTCCGGCAAAGACCTTATTCCGGCGGAAAGCATCTACAACTGCTATACCGGTATCGGTGGGCTGCACAATCTGCGGCAGTCCGACTTTGCCAACTATAACGAGTATGCGGAGGCCAAGAAGGAGTTTGAGATGGGACAGTTTTTCACTCCGCATGAAGTGTGCCGGGATATGGTGGATATGCTATGTCCGGTTTCGTCAGAAATGATTCTTGATATGTGTTGTGGCATGGGTAATTTCTTCAACCACCTGCCGAACCTTCATAATACCTACGGTTTCGACATAGACGGTAAGGCGGTGGCTGTTGCAAGATACCTCTACCCGGACGCCCATATTGAGAAATGCGACATCCGGCAATATTACCCGGAACAACACTTCGACATCATCATCGGCAATCCGCCTTTCAATCTGAAATTTGATTACAGACTGTCACAGGAATACTATATGGATAAAGCCTACGATGTGCTCAACCCAGCAGGCATCCTGATGGTCATTGTTCCCTGCTCGTTCATGCAGAGCGAATTTTGGGAGAAGACGCGCGTAAGGGATATCAACAGCAGGTTCTCGTTCATCGGACAAGTGAAGTTAAATCCTAACGCATTCGCGTCTACAGGAGTCCATAACTTCAATACGAAAGTAATGGTGTTTCTGCGCCAATCGCTGCATATTGAGATGCAGCCCTACAAAGCAGATGAGTTCATTACCATGTCTGCATTAAAGGAGCGCATCCGCGAGGCAAGGCAGATGAAGCACAAAATACGTTTCGACCTGATGCGCGAGACCAACCGGATTGACAAGGAGGAACTGGAGGTATTCGAGTACAAACTCGCCAAGTACATGTACGAGCTGAAAGCCCACGCCAAGCTGAACAAGCATATCGCCAAGGCAGAGGCACTGGTCACGAAATTCCGTAACCAGAAGCCACCGGAAAATGCCACCCGGGAACAGGTAAACCAATGGGAGAAAAACAAGCTGACCACGGGTAAGGTTCTTGGCATCATCCGCAGATATATCACCTCGCAGAATGTTGTTCCGCGCAAGGAAATAGCTTTGGTAAAGACCTCATACGGCTTCAAATTGAAGCAATATGCCCCGCGATTATTAGACAAGGTTTCGCACAAGGCGGCAAGCATCAACGATCTTGTTCTGGAACGAGCAGAACTTCCCATGCCGGAACTGCTGACAGAAAAGAATATGCGTCAGATTCGTGCGGCGGAAAAACTGATACGCAGAAAACGCAGGCAATACGAAATCCAGAACCGGCAGTTTGCAGATATGCAACCAGACCCATTTCTGCAAGAATACCTCGACCGCACCACTTTCAGAAACAAGGACGGAGAGATATGCGAGTTTACATTACTTCAAAAACACGACCTGAACCTTGTCTTGCAGAAACGCTACGCTTTGCTGAATTGGCAACAAGGTTCCGGCAAGACCGCTGCCGTCTATCACCGCGCCAAATACCTGCTCAAGTTCAACAAAGTAAGAAATGTCATTATATTGGCTCCGGCGATAGCCACCAATATGACTTGGATACCGTTTCTGACCATGAACCGGGAAAAGTTTCGTATGGTACGGAACAATGCCGACCTTGAAACGGTACCCGAAGGTGTATTCCTCATTCTTTCAACCTCTATGCTCCACAAACTGAGACGTGGGCTGTCAAGGTTTGTCAGACGCACATCCGGGAAACTTTGTCTTGTTTTTGATGAATCTGACGAAATAACCAATCCGTCATCGCAACGGACAAGGCATATCCTGAGCATTTTCCGCCGTCTCAAATACAAGATACTTGATACGGGAACCACCACGCGCAATAATATCGCGGAACTGTACAGCCAATTCGAGTTGCTGTACAACAATTCCGTAAACATGATTTGCTGGAGCAATAGCGTGTATCACGAAAATCGCGACAAGGAGATTGAAGAAGAAAGTAACCGGCATTACGGTGAGCCGTTCCCGGCGTTCAGGGGGCATGTGCTCTTCCGCTCCTGCCATTGCCCCGGAAAATCCACCGTTTTCGGCATAGAGAAGCAGAACCAGGACGTGTATAACAAGGAGGAACTGGCGGAACTTATCGGGAAGACCATCATCACCCGCAAGTTCAGGGACTTCGCAGGTGAGAAATACAAGATACGCACCCACACTGTCAACCCGTCGGAGGGCGAGCATGAGGTTTACCGCGTCATCATTGAAGAGTTCTGCCGTATCTGTGAACTGTATTATAACAGCACGGGGGATACGAAGAAAGATGCCGGTCTCAGGCTGATGCGACAGATAAAGCTGCTTATCAAGGCCTGCTCCGTACCGCACCTGATAGAGGGCTATTTCGGTGAGGGGATTCCGAACAAGACAAGGTACATTGAGAAATTGATACGGAAGATTCCCGGCAAGGTGGCCGTCGGCTGTACCTCCATAGCGGCATTCGACCTTTACGAGAACCATCTACGCGAATGTTTTCCGGACCGTCCGCTGTTCGTGGTCAAAGGAGACGTGGCATTCAAGAAAAGGCAAGGCATCGTGACGCGGTTCGACTCCACCGTCAACGGCATACTGGTCTGCACGCAGCAGAGCCTGAGCAGTTCGGCGAACATTCCCACCTGCAACGATGTGATACTTGAGTCGCTCCAATGGAACATTCCGAAGATGGAACAGTTCTATTTCCGCTTCATACGCCTTGATTCCAAGGAACTGAAGGACGTGCATTATGTCACCTACAAGGATTCTGTGGAGCAGAACCTGATGGCACTGGTGCTTACCAAAGAACGCCTGAACGAGTTCATCAAAAGCGGTGAAGTGAAGGAACAGTCGGACATTTTCGAGGAGTTTGACGTCACCATGTCCGTCATCGAGAGCCTGCTGGTCAGGGAACGCGACAAGGAGGGCAAGATACATATCAGCTGGGGAAGCCAGCGCATAACAAGCTAAAAGAATGAAAGAATATGAGCAACCGTAGATCCCATTCCACAGGCAAAGGTAACTCCGCCCCTTACCGGCTGGGCAAGGTCACGCCGCGAGCGGTTTTCGGGAAAATCATCCTCGCCGGAGGCTCCGGTATTTTCCTGAAAAACCCTGCACAGCCGGGGTGCGGACCTTTTGGAGCCTGTGGAATGAAATCCCCGGTTCCGCATCAACAACTGTAATGAAAAAGATTATGGACTTGAATCAGGCAGAAGTGGCAGTGACCACGCAGCATCTCATCGACATCCGGCAGGAAAAGGACAGCCTGTTGCGTATGTCCGATTTCGGTGACATGGGGGAATTCCTATGTACCTGCTCCGACCTCTTCCCGGAAGAGGAATCACCGGAATACAGGTACACGAAATGGGAGGAAATCCCGGCCTCGCTTATCAATCGGGAATGGATCTGTCCCAACTTCTTCGAGATAAGGGAAGCGATGGAACAGTTGGAGGAACCCGACAAGGATTGTTTCTTCGACTGGTGCGACCGCTACGGACACGATATAAAAACGGAAGATCCGAACCTGCTGGTAGCGCATTACCTGGAACTGTTCGGGAACGCGACCTATATCGACGATGACCCTTGCCCGGACAGCGGGGATGACAGCCTGCTGTATTATCCGGGCATATCAGGCAACTTTTTCGACACGGGCATTCCCCGTTTCGAGGTATTCGATGACAATTACGATTAAAAGACAAACGCTTATGAACATCAATTTTCTCGGACCGGTCTTCCCGACAGACAGCTTCACACAGATGGCTTTCGTGGAAATCCTGAACATCATCCTGACCTCTAACAATATCGTGGACGTGAACAGGATGCTTATCGGAAGAAACGTCAATCCCGTCTTCGGCTCTCTGTCGGGACATTTCCGATGGTCTTATGCAAACGACCATTTCACGCTGTGGCAGCGTATGGAATACAATTCGCCAATCTGCTTCGGACAGCGCATATTCAGCATCCATTTCGGTATGCTGGCAAGCCGCGACAGGAAAAGGGACAGCATGACATTCAACTGAAAAAGGATATGGGTACAATAATGATAGAAAACAAGGAAATCGCAATGATGGCTTTCGACAGGCTTCGCAAGGAGGACAAGAAGGATTCCGCGCTCCGGCTTGCCCATTGTCTGTTGCAAGGTACAAGCATATCGCTCGGCATAGGTGATATTGACTGGGACATTGACACGGCGATACGACAATGCGGCGGAGAGCCGAGAACCGGTTACAGGTACACCGCGTATTTCCTCTTCAACCGGAAGACGGAGATGGAAAAGGAAAGATATGACGGGATAGTGAAAGAACTATATGGATAATGATACAATACAGAGGCGGCCGGAAGGTCGCTTCTGTCATTTATAACGGTATGTACGGGAAAAAGAACCCTGCCGTACACAGGTGAATACAAATGGAAGAACAGAAAACACTTACGTTGGGTTTCGTGAAATCCCTCATGGAACAGTCCTATACACTGTTATGGACGGACTATAACGATAACCTCGACAACCACCTTGATGTCATCCGGCGATGTCTGGATAAACAGAATTGCGAGTATCTGCTGGAAAAAGTGGATGAATGGTATAGTGATGCGGAATGTGAAGCAGTTCATGGGATTATGGAGAAACTGAAAGAAGAATGCTTTGTATTCAACGACTTTGACGAACACGAGGTCGATGCCTTTTTCGATGAACACGAGGATGCAATCCGGGACGAGATTTACAGCCGGAATGATTCGGATGTGGTGAAAGACCTGATAAGGAACACCGACGACATTCCCATCCGGGTGGAGATGCTTTCCGACTACGACTGCATCAATTCCAACTGGTTTGAATCGCAGGGCGGTTACAGCTACGAGGAATCCTACTTCGGGGACATGATAAACAGCCTGAACCTCAATCCGGCGAAAGTGAAGAAACTCCTGACGGGGCACGGCTGCAAAGTTTACGGACGTTTCCCGAACCGTAAAGGCAGGAACGGAAAGGAACAGGTCTCTTACGAGCAATTTTACACGGAACTTATCAATTCCTGTTGCGGTGCGAATCTGCTGACCTATATCGGCAAGGTAAGCCTGAAAGACTTGTACGATGCAGACTTCTCGCTGAAAGAGGTCATTATCCCCAAAGGGAACTGTTGCGGGCTGTTCAGTTCCACGTATGGCGGCGGAAGCCTTCTTGAAATGGAACTGAAACAGGATGTGAAGCTCAAACTGGAGGTCAAAGGCTGCAATGGCTTCCGGTTCCGCCTGGATGATGAACGCTCCAAGTATGACTGTTCCATACAGCATGTGTATGGCGTGGACGATTCATTTTTCAACAATGCGGTCAGCATAGTCTCTTAATGGTAAATCAATTACAAACAATCAAATCATAAGAATTATGGCAAAGTATGATGTAAGAGTAAGGTATGCCTTCGAGGGCACTTACACAGTAGTGGCCGAAGACCACGAAGAAGCAGTACAAATGGTGTCTGAGGAGTGCGGGCTGGTTCTGGGCGGTAATATCCACACGATTCTCGATGATGAAGATGTGGACTGGAATTTTGGGATTCACCCGGACACGCAGATTCTTTCCGTAGCTCAAAGAAACGGGAAAGGGACTTCGGCATCCATTGATTTTAGCGGGAGAATTGAGGAATTACGAACGGATATCATTGAGGCGATACGACAATTGCTCCATGACCACTGCATGAACGAGATTCGGTTTCCGCAAGAAGAAAGCGATCCGGTCTGGGTGATATGGTTCGACAAAAACGGTGATCCATACGAGTGTCGAGTGACAGGGCTTCGTGTGACCGATAGCAGTCTGACGGTTATTGCCGAAGAAAAGGAAGGCGGTTATGAAGTGGAGTGTTACAGCCCGTTTGAACTTGGGACGAGAAACATTGACTGGCTCCACGAGATGTATAATGCCGTATGGCAACAATTGGAAGGCAAAGAGAATGTTGAACCTGAAACTGAAAAATCATGAAATACCATGCGGAAAATGCAGTCTCCAGCTTCTTCTACTATATGTGGAACGCATGGAGCAAAGAGGAGTGTAAGGTCGTGTTCGGTGGTGACCACTTGCACTTTTGGGAGAAATGGAATGCACAGGCGGAAAATTCCATCCATGGCGCGGCGGAACGGTTCTATGCCGAATTATCGGAATGTAACCGGACGTTGCTGGTGGAACGTGCCGTTTCGCTCTATGACGGTAAGGCTCGCCGGAAACGACCTGATGATTCGGAAATATATGTCTGTTGTGAATGTGGTTCTCAACAGATTGAGATACAAGTTTGGGCGGATGCCAACACGGATGAATATCACAGCGACGTGGAGGATGACAGTAACGGAAGATGGTGTATCGAGTGTGAGAACCATATACATTTTTGTTCCAAAGCCGAATTCATCCAAAAAATGCAGCTCTGGTGGCAATCCCGTGATTCCATGACCATGCAACGGATTATGGGGTTGAAAGAGTGTGATTATTTGCAGGACGATAATTCACAGGCGTTTGTCAATACCGCCAATGAATGGTGGGACAATCGAGACTATGATGAAAAACGGAATATTTATAAAGAATATAACAATGAATAGTATGGGAGAAAACATCATCACCTTGATCTGCAACTCATGCGGTTGCGACAAGACAGAAGCGCAGGAGTATCTGGATTCCGAACTTCAATACCTGCACGAATTGCAGGAACTGGACGATTTGAGGGAAGGCGACATAGAACTTGCGTGCAGTAACCTCGGCCTTGACCTCGACTATCAGGAATATTTTATCAACCGCCTCACAGGGGCATAAAAAACTTACGGTTATGACTTATTTTCAGAACGTACACAGTCTGGCGGATTTGAAGAAGGAATACCGCCGTCTGGCATTGCAGCACCATCCGGACAAGGGTGGTGACACTGCCGTCATGCAGCAGGTGAACATTGAGTTTGAAAAACTCTTCGAGGTATGGAAGGACTCCACTGTTGTGTCCGCCAGCTCTACCGGCTACGAATACGACTATTCCGGGGCCACGGCAAAGGAATACACCGAGTATGTGTATAACGAGTACCGTTGGAAAGGCCGCAATTACAAGGGACAGCACGCTCATGAGATTGTGGAACTGGTACGGGCCTGGCTCAAGGAAACATATCCCAAGTACAGATTCTCTGTCAGACGTGAGAACTACCATTCCATCTATATCAAACTGATGAGCGCGGACTTCGAGGCGTTCACCAAAGAATCCGGCAAGGTGCAGGATTCTATCAACCACTACAACATAGAGCGGAATCCCGACCTTACAGACCGTGCAAAGGAGGTGATGATGAATGTCTGCGACTTTGTCATGTCGTATAACTTCGACGACAGCGATGCCATGACGGACTATTTCCATACCAATTTCTACCTGACATTGGGCATCGGCAGTTACCGGAAACCTTACAAGGTGGAACTGCCTAAACTCGCCTGCAAAGGGAAGGGCAAACCGGAAGTGTTCAAGCATCCCGAAGGTACGGCGCACAAGGCCTTGCGACAGGCATTGGGTACGGCACGGTTCGGCTTCATCGAACACAGGAGGCATATCGGCGAGATGATACTCGGGGAAGACCATTACGGCTCACAAGGCGAGCATTATTTCTGGCCGAAAGAGTATTCGAGTGCCAAAACCGCGCAAAAGCGAATTGACAAATTGGAACAGGCCGGAGTGCGGTGTAAACTCACGGGGTATAATGGCGGCTACATCCGGTTCCTCGGCTATACTCCGGAAACGGAAGCCTTGCTGGAAAAGGAACGGAACGAGATCATTATCGCGCATCAGGCTTGGCAGGCAAGGCAAGTAACAACCAACTAAAATCACAGATATGGAACCAAAAATATTAAACGAATGGTGGAACAAGCAACCCGACGGATTGAAACAGGCATTCTCGCTCTATCCTGACAAACGATGGAAAGAGTCAGATCTTTTCCTAAAAATCAATATCCGTAACTATTGTTACCTGAAAAAAGACAGACTGCTTACTGAAGACAAAGAGCGGACGATGCTCGGCGAGATAGTATGCGAACTGGCTGATACTGAACTGTGCCGTATGAACGGAAAGGCACTCGAAGACATGTGTGATACGGATGGAGCTTTTCTGGAAGAATATCAGGAGCAGTTCAACCGTGTGTATGACAATATCGAAAGGAATATATCAGATTATATGTACGAACAGGTAAAAAATGAATGAATCATGAAAACCAAAGTATTGAAATACAAGTTTGACGGGAATACCGTCGTGGCTCCTTTTATGGAGCTGGGAGCGTATGCAGAAAATGTCTATCTCTCATTATCGGACAAGAACGAATATGGGAATGAAAACTATGACTATTTCCATGTGGTCTGCAAAGTTGAAAACGTCTATTTCTCCTGCGGGCAGTATTCCCGTGAAATGCTTGGCAGGGAGGAACAAAAAGAAAAACTTGTCAAGTATTGCAAAAACTGGATCGCGAACACGCTTCAGGATGCGGAAAACGGGAACCATGTCTCCCTTTTGTCGATCCGTGTTTTTGAAGAACTCGGACTTGACACGGTTCCTTTGCTGCAAGCCCGTGAAGTGTACCAAAAGAAGCAGGAACAAAGAAGGCAGGAACAGAAAGAGAAAGAAGAGGAAAAACGCAGGCAGGAGGAAGCGAAGTGGCAACAGGAACTTGACGAGGAGAAACAAAAGTTTCTGAACGGGGAATATATCCCGGCAAATATGTTTCTTGAAATGACCAAACGGGATGGCTTTGAAATTCATATACGGACCAAAGGGACACTGAACCGTCATATGTGTGTGTTGAACAAATCCGGGAACATTCGTTTCTTTAAAAAACGCGGTTGCCGCACACCCGATTTTTCCGGCAGTCACAAGGCTATTGCCGATTACCTGACCTTTCTGGAACCAGTTATCGAAAGCTAACCATCCCCGACATGGCACAGGAACGAATGGACGATTGGATGGAATATGCCAAGGAACTGGCACATGCCGAGCGTGAACTGCGAATTGAACGCTGGGTATTCATTTCCATCGAATGCAAGGATGAAGCCGGCAACCCTGTCCGGCTTCATTCGTATGACCTCCCGAGGGAACTGCACGAGCGTTACCGTTGGGTAGTCCGCTGGCGTGAAGCCCGGTTGCAATGCCTGTACCCCAAAAGGCAAATCAAGACCTATTACAGTTATTATGACAGACGTACCGGACTCCGTACAGATTTTAGCTCCTCGCTGTCAAGACTGTCAGCCGCCAAAGCCCAAATCTCCATCGCGGAGCGTAAAGAACGTGAATATATCCAATACCAGCGTACAAACAACCTGTTCTTTGATGAAAATACAGATGAACAGCTGGTAGGGTTCCGTGAAAAACTGCGTATGAAAAAGGAAAAATACACGGCATTGGAACATGAAATCCGTTCTGAGGTGAAATCCATGCAAAAATTGAATCGTATCTGACAAAACAGGCAACAACGGGGCTATTATTTTATTTCCCACCCTGCAAAGATAGCCCCGTGCCCTGTGTATCCTTCAAGGTCGGGCCCCTGCGGGGTTGGCTGAAAGAAAATCATCCTCGCTGCGGCTGCGGTATTTTCTTTCGCCAAACCTTGCCGGATACGGACACGGGACAGTCAGGCAGGCGAGAAATAAAAATACCGGCTCCCGGAGCCGGACGTGTTTAACGGATAAAATACAAGAGTCATGAAAATCCTGAATGAAGAACATTTCGAGAATGTAAAGCGCTATGCAGAATCCATCGGTGACACCTCGTTCCAGAAGTGCCTGGACAGGCTGAAAAGCTGGGAGAAGAATCCCGACCATCCCAATGAAATATCGCTCTACTACGACCATGCACCGTATTCGTTCGGCTTCACACAACGCTATCCCGACGGAAGAACCGGCATCGTGGGCGGTCTGCTATATCATGGGATACCGGACAGGTCTTTTGCGGTCACATTAGAACCGACCCACGGATGGCAGATACATACCTGATCGGAATAAAAACAATAACAGCAACATAGTATTAACCTCATAAATTTCAAGATTATGGCAAATTTGGCAGTATTGGAAAGACAACAACAGTTTGACTTCCAGCAAAACGGAATCGAAGTGATGGACTTCGAGACATTACAGCGTACCTACAAGGAGAACGACATCTACAACAACCCGGTACAGGGCATCTACCATTATCAGGTCATCCAACGCATGATGGATATCTGCGAAAAGCACAACCTGGACTACGAAGTGGAGGAAATCTTTGCCGCCCAGAACCGGAACAAGACACAACCCGGCGTGAGCATACTCCCACAAGTGGAACAAATCCACGGGGAAAAGGCGGTGGAAGCGCATATACTCCGCCGCATCTTCACCACCATCCGCATCAAGGACTGGGAAACCGACGAACTGACAACCACGCTTGTCGTGGCTTATCATCAGGACGGGGTACAGGCGGCCATAGGCCCTTGTGTGAAAATCTGCCATAACCAGTGCATCCTTTCTCCGGAAAGAAGCGTATGCAATTATGGAAAGAAAAAGGTGACTACGGAAGAGTTGTTCGACACCGTGGACGGCTGGATGGCAAACTTCGAGGTGAACATGAACGAGGACATCGAACGGATACAGAGATTGAAACGCAGAGTTATCTCTTTGGAAGAAATATATATGTATATAGGATTGTTGACGGCATTGCGTGTTTCCCACGACAGCGCGGACAAGAACCTTTCTTCTTCCGTGGAAACCTATCCCTTGAATCAGGGGCAGATATCGGTATTCACGGAAGAGGTGCTGAAGCTGGTAATGACAAAGGGACAGATTACCGCTTGGGATCTCTACAATGTCGCTACGGAGATATACAAACCCGGTAAGACGGACTTTCCGGCTTTGATTCCGCAGAACGGGGCGATGGCGGAGCTATTGTTGTCACGCCTGCCCGAAGAAGCGGAAATCATGGACGCCATACCGGTAGGCTGAACGGATGGAAACCATTGAACCCACAAAAGAGGGAGAACCTGGCGGTCTGATGCCGAATGATTCTCCCTCTTCTTTTTTACTTCTTAAACAGTAGCATATATTCCACTTTTCTTCTCCGTTCAATGCTCGGAATCACTTTCCCCTTATAGCACCGGAATGAGACATACTCGTTGTAAATGTCCCTGTCCCCGGCTTCCAGCTTTTGAATAAGCCTGCTCTTGGGTATCTTGCCATAACCGACCAGACGGTAATATCCCACATTATAAGACAAGGTGGCGACTAAAAGGACGTCCTTTCCAAAACGACTGCACATCCTGCACAGTTTCCTCAAATCAGCCCTCAGCAAAGAATCCGCCTGTGCCTTGCTCATATCCGGTCTGAACTTTTCTCCCGGCAAAAGTTTGTGACCCCAACCTACATAGGGCAGATGGTTTCCATGCCAACCCTCGAACCGCTTGATGCAGGCGATGGCCTGCTCGAAAAGCGAATCCGGGATTTCCATAGTGGAGGGAGGCGAACCGCCTCCTCCACGGGGATGAGCCACCAGACAGTTGCAGGTTAGAATCAGGCATATAGCCGCTACAATCACTCGCATACCGTAACCGTTTCAATGTTCACCAAAGGATTTTTTACAAGTTCCCCACCGGTTCGGGGAATTCTGCCGGTTCCTCCCGTATCATCTTCCGCGTCATCCTTTTTCTCGTTATTGAAATCAAAACTAAGCAGGAACAGTTGGGCAGGTTCTCCATTGTCCTCGAAATATATGTCAATACTCTGCTGGTCCTCGCACTCGGAAGTGTAGTACAGCCGGAACACCTCCCTGTCAAGCGGATAACGGTCGTTGGGCAGCAACACCATCCCGTCGTCCATGCGGAGCGAGCCTTTGCCGTCAGGCTGGAAATAGCGGATGGTGTACCGTGCATCGGAGAACCGGCCTTCCCGTTTGAGTTCGCACCGTATTTCCACGGTCTCGCCTTTCACGATACGTTTGGGTACTGGCATCGTCTCCACTGTGAAGGGATATCCCTGCTGCACATCCAAATCATTGTCACAGGATACCAGGGCTATTGCCACTACAGTCGCAAGCATTGCCGAAAAGATAGCGGCAAACGCATTCATCTTATTTTTCTTTTTCATGTTCATTGTCATTTTAATGGTTGTTGTTTCTATTGTTCAATAATTCCTTCCCAATGTTGCAGGTATTCGTTCAAATCCTTGAATCCCTTGTACAGGGAGGAACAGTCCTCTATCTTGTTGCCGTAGCGTTTGCGGAGGGCTTCCAGTGTCCTTCGCCCCGCCTCGTCACGGTCCAGGTAACAATTGACCCGGTCGTACTTGTCAAGGAAACCATACGAGCGTTCCAATAGCGCCACAGAGTTCAGCACGAGGTAGTCATCGCCGCATCCCAAGCCGAGCACCATCCATGAGAGATAGTCGATGAACCCCTCGAAAAGGTTACAGGTGTCCGAACCGTTGTCGATGAGCGATATGTCTTTCGGTGACATGCTGCCCTTGAACAGGCGGCTGCGCAACTCATACCCACCGCTGATGTTCCTGAATCCGATGGAGAAGTACCGCTTGCCATGCAAGGTATATCTGACTTCCTCACAGTTCGGCAATGCCACATCGCTGCAAATGCCACGTTCTTTCAGGTAGTTAAGCAGGACTTTGTTATACAATGGGCCGAAGCGGACTTTCACGAAGCAGTTTTCCTCGTCGGGTGCGGATTCTGTACGCTCCTCCTTCGGACGAAAAACGGTCTCGGGCGTAATACCGCCAAACACATCCGAAATGAATCCGGCCTGTGCCTTGAAATCACCGCTGCCTGTAAATTCTCCTGCAAGGGAGAATATATCCCCGCCACGCCCGATGCCGAAGTCCTGCCACACATTTTTCAGGATATTCACCCTGAACGACGGTGTCCGTTCTTCCCGGTAAGGGGCGGAATACCACCATTCGTTCCCTTTCCGGGCTGTCGGCTCATGTCCCATCCGTGCCAGAAATTCCGTGATGGGGATCTTTCTTATTTCCTCTATGTTCATAAGCCGTGATGTTTTAATTGATGATGAATTTCACGCCCAGCCCGAATTGCATAGTGAACACGGATAATGAACCTCCCCACAGGGCACGTTCCCGGACGCTGGCAAGCAGCACGATACGGTCCGTGACATAAGTTTCAAGCTCCAGTGTTATCGCCCCGCCATAGATAAAGGCATCCTTGGCGAGCAACTTCGAGCCGTCATACAACATCTTATTCCCCCAATTTACGGTTTCGTAACCGGCCAAAGCCGATCCGCCGATGGAAAGGAACAGTGTCTTGGACGGGTCGGACAGGAATTTCAGGTAGTAACCGCCCTCGGCAGTGAACTGTGCACACGGAACGGAAACGTTCCGATACTCGTAATTCTTCAGCAGGTATTCCGCACCGACAACCCAGCGGTTGGCTTTTTTGGTATATCCCGATACCGCGAATCCCACATAGTGATTCAAGGGTGATTTCGAACTTTCCGCGAACCCTCCACGCAGCTCCACGCCTTTCATACCTGGCAGACAGCGTTGGGCGTATGCCTGCCCTGAAAACAGGGCAAGCGACACGACCGCTACTAACATACAGATGACCTTACGCATGGCTACTTCACTTTAAGTTCGTTGATTACCTTCGCCCTTACAATGTCCTCGCTCTCCACGGTGAACGACTGGTGACGCCCGCCGCTTTTCTCGTTCAGCTCCACGACCAATACCTTGCCGGCAGGGATGGTGAACTTGTCAAAGGTGAACACGGTACGTTCGTCCTTATTTCCAGCTACCAAAGTGGCATAGTTGTAAGCTCTGAGAGGAAAAACAATCTGCTCCTGGATGGCTGTGCGCTTCATTACCTTCTTATCCACAATCTTGAACGTCACGAAATCCACCTCGAAAGGCACATTCGACTGGTTGCGTACCTGCGTGTGGAAATAGAGCAGCCCGTTGTGGGTGTAAATACCGCGCAGGAGGTACTGGATGCCGAAAGCCTTGCTGCCGATGTGCTTGACATGGCGTTTGTTCTCCTTATGGATGCTCTTGTTGATCAACTGTACGAGCTTGGGGGATTCACTGCCCAGTTCCTTCAGGTAGATGTCAAGCGCGTTGTTCGGACGGTTCACCTTGCTGCCGTCATGGATGAAATCCTTCATCTCGATGTTCAGTAGCAGAGGCTCGTCCGCATACTTGACATTGAACGTATAGAAACTTCCGCTTTCGGTGATGACCGACATATTCGTCTCGTCACGGAAATTCTTGACCACAGCTTTCACACGGATGACATTTTCCGCACCGTCAGCCTTTCCTGCCACAAGGTTCGGGGAACCGAGGTCCACATAACGGACGGCGGACGGGAAGATGATGTGCGTGGTCTTGTCGTAGGTCACTTCCAGTCCATACGGAGGAACCATCCTGTCAAAGGTGAGTTTCCGGGTCAGACCGTGGTAGAGATCGCCATCCTCCTGACCGGGATAAATGTCCGCTGTCAGCGTGGCATCATGGGTTACTGCCGATGTGGAATCGGTTGCATTCTGTGCAAAGGCACTCACTACTACGCCCGTCATGAGGGCAAACATTACAAAAATCTTTTTCATGTTCTCTGAATTTTAATGGGTTATTATTGATTGTCGTTCTGGTAAAGCATCAGGGTATAGCCGGACTTGAGGTGTACTTTTTCCTCGCGCATCTTCCGGGATATGTATTGCGACACTCCCTGTATGGCGCCCCTGCCGAGTTCGGAAAGCAGCTGGTCTCCGGCTGACTGGTTGGTGATGGATATGCTCGTGCCGAGGTTCTGTCCCAAGTTGGCCGCAACCTCCTTGGCGGCATTCGCCTCCATCGAGCCTGGGATGAAGATGCCCTCCTGTCCGTCATTGTCGTACACGGCAAGCTCCACGGGAATGATGATGCCGTCGTGCTCCACCTGTATGATTCCGATGCCGAGCCTTTCGCCCTGTATGCGCCCCTCGCCCGTGACAAGGGAGTTGCGGGGAAGGACATACCTGCCGACACGCATCGGCTCCAAAAGCCGTAGCCTCACACTCTGACCGCTTTTTATGGTCTGGTTGCCATGCACGCAGGCACGGATGGTGTTCCTCGTATGCCCGTCAGCCGTTTTTCCCACGGCGGTATGGAATCCCGCATTTCCGGTCTGAGCCAGCCTTGCCAGCAGTACGGAATCACTGACAGGTTGCGGAAGCGATGACACCACTGGTGTGGAAACCAATCCCACGGGAACAGCTTTCGCCTTCCGGCCGTTGGAAACAGGCTCTGTTTCTTCCCGTTTTTCCGTGCCTGCGCCATCCTTGCCAGGCGTATATTTGGCTGCCAGCTCGTAGGATTTCTCCAACAGGGCTACCTGCTCCTCGTAGGTCATCTGTGCGGGTTGCTGTACTGCGGCAGCCTGCTTCAATTGCTCCACCTCGGCTTTCAATGCCTCCTTTTCGGGGTCTTCCCTCGGTGTCTCATAGAAACTGCCGAGCGTGGCGTTGATGTCGTTATAGGCGGATGTGGACGAAGATATGGCCCCATTCCTGCGGTTTCCATTGCCACGATAGGATGATGCACTTTCGGATTCCCGCTCCTGCGGTATTTCTACAATAGGACCGGTTGTCTCATTCTGCCTGTTTCCATCGGCAAGCGCGGAGAAATCCTCCAGTGTGCGCATCTTCTCTTCCTGCCTGCGTTTCATGTCCGCCTGCTCGTAGGCGGCAATCTTGTCCGCCTCGATACCCGCCCCTCTCGGGTCGGGCAGTTCGGAATTGAAACCGGCGTTCCTTTCCTCCTTCAGTCTGTCCTCCTTGGACGGGGCGAAAATCAGCCACATGCAGCCGACAAACAGGAGGAACATCCCGGCAAAGACCAGGTATTTCCTGATTTCCTGCCTCTGTCTCAATTTGTTCGCATCGTTACTCATTGTCTTTCTTGTTGAATTGGTTAAAAAACTCTTCCATCTCGCGGATTTTACTGTCCGTAAGGGTATCCGCCGGAACAAAGTCCGGTATATCCAGCGGGGTTATCTCAATGACCTCCCGTTTGGCGTCCTCCCGTCCAATGTCGTATATGGCGCGGAAAATCATGTAGAAGTTCCCCAATGCAAACAGGACGGTCAGCACGACGATGGTTATCACTCTCTTTTCCGGACTCAGCCCGGCGCAGACACCGCGCAGTTTTTCTTCGGCCAAGTCCCTGATTTTTACAAGTATCTTTTTCATACATTCAAAATTTAACGGTCATATACTCTTATGTCCCTGTTCTCCACCACCCGGAAGGCTTCGAGGATGAAGCCGTGCGGATTGTTGTCGCTGCGGGTGGAATTGAGCAGCCTGCCCCGCGTGACAAGGCTGCGCTCCGTCACGCTCTTCTCCCGGATGATGGAGAGGCGGGCATACGTCACCACCTCATACGGGTAGGTGTTGAAGTCGCATTTCACGCTGTCAATCCCGATGCGCTGGCTCATGTTGCCGGAGATGACCCGGTTGTAGTAACCCTGTTCCGCCAGATCCCGGTAATGGGCATAGGCGGAGCGGTCGCTCAGGAACATGGCACGCTGGATATTGCCCTCAATCGCACTCTTGTCAGGAGCCAGCGAGAAAAAGAGTTCGTGGAAGCGTCTGACATGCTCCCTCGCCTCCACGGGGCGGTTCTGCTCCAAGTCCTGCGAGAGGGCGAGCATGAGCGACTTCCCCTCGTCCAGCACGTAGATTTTCTGCCTCTGCGCCTCGGCAAAGCCGTATGCCTTCCACACCGAATATCCCACAAGCAGGGTACATGCACAGAGATAGACGATACCGAACAGGCGCAGCTGCCTGAAACTGGTCTCGATGTTCTTTAATGATTTGAATTCCATTCCAATGTCGTTTTAAGATGGTTATTACTATTTGATGAGCCTTCCTGCGATGTTGCCCACCGCCGCACCGCCGGCTCCTGCCACCACGGAACCCGTCTTGGATGCCGTCTGGGTCACGTTCTTGCCATAATTGCCGGCACCGCCTCCTGCCTGGATGATCCAGTTGGCCACCGTCGGGATGGTGAAATATCCGATGATGCCGATAATCAGGAAAGTGATGTAAACCCCGTTGGAGCCGTCCGGGATGAAGTTCGGGTCGGAAAGCTGTTCGATGTCCTGTTGGAGCATCAACACCTGTATCCGTGCCAGCACACTGCTGAAAAGGTCACTCACCGGAAGCCACAGGTAGATGCTGATATAGCGGACGAACCATTGGCTGAGCGAGGCCTGGAAACCGTCCCAGCAGGACAGGGCGAATGAAATCGGTCCCAGTATCGAAAGTACGATCAGGAAGAATGTCCGCAGCGTGTCGATGACAAGGGCGGCAGCATTGAACATGAGTTCCAGCAGTTCGCGGAAGAAATTCTGCACTGCCTTCTTCATGTTGTACATCGCCCGGTCCACATACATCCCGCAGGCTTCTATCGCGTCCATCACCCCCAGTTCGTCCAGCTTGTTGTCGAAAGATTCCTTGTCGACCAGGTAGGCCGTCTCGGGATTGCGCTTCATCGCCTCGAACTCCAGCCTGTCCTTCTGCGCCCGGTACTCGTTCATGTCAAAGGTCTGTGCCTCCAGTATCGAGTGTGTCCCTTTCACGATGGGCGACATGACACTGTTCAGCGTACCCAGCACGATGGTCGGGAAAAACATGATACATAACCCTAGCGCGAACGGACGGAGAAGGGGAAAGACATCCACGGGTTCCGCCCTTGCCAGAGACTGCCATACCCGGTAGGCCACGTAAAACAGGGCGCCAAGTCCCGCGAGTCCTTTCGCCACGCCCGTCATCTGCGAGCAGAGCGGCATCATATCCGTGTAGAGGTTTTGCAGGATCTGATGCAGGTTGTCGAAATTTATTGCCAACAATACCATAAGCGAATCGGATTAGGGATTACCAGTAACGTTCATTCGGTGAGCCGTAAAGTGCCATCACACGGTCCAAATCATTCCGTTTCTTGGCACGCAGGTAGGAAACACCGATGTTCTTGTTGGTGTAATACTGCACCAGACTACGGTATTGCAGCATGTCGGTATAACAGCGGTCAATGATATCCATCCGCTCCTTGTCGTTCATCGAGAGCCCGTTCTCGTTGACCACCGTTTTCAGGTCGTTCAGCAGGTGTGCGCTCTCTTCCAGCAGCTTCGTGTAACCGATCGCGATGGCGCTTAACTCTTCCGGCGTGAAATAAGGGTCATTGAGCATACGCTCGAAACTGTTCACATAGATGTCCGTGATGTCGCCGACCATGAGTATGGTCTGCTGCACCTTACGTGCGTCCCGGACAAGGTTCTTGATTTTGCGAAGTCCGTCGTAATACTCCTTGCCCTGCTTGTAGATTTTTACGGTTTCCTGAAAATTATTGAGCATATTGCTCGCGGTGGAAGACGTGTGAACGATATTCTTGGCGGCATTGATGATGCCCTGGGCAAGATTGCCGGGGTCGCTCACGACCCATTGCGCTTTCGCTGTAAGGCTGATGAAGAAACAGCCCATACACAGCATGAGGATTTTCTTTTTCATGATGTAACTGTTTTAATTGGTGAATAAAATTTGTTGAAAGTCAAAGTCCCATCTTTCGCCTTTTGGACGGCGGGTTACGGAAGATAGGCTTGTGTACCTGCTTCGGACGTTTCGCCTCCGGCGTCTTTTCCTTCCTTTGTCTGAGGGAAGCGAAAAGCTCATCGGCATACGGTCTGCGTCCTGTCATCTTCACAAACCTGGCATCCAGTTCCCGATATGCTTTCTCCGCCTGGCAGGAGCGTTCCGTGGCAGAGGCATTTTTGTCTATGCCGTACTTGACGAGAAAGGCAGGAGTGATATGGAGGATGTCATGGACGGAATCCGGCAAGGCGGCAATCTGTCCCAACTTCTCCAGTTCCTCGTTCATCTTGTCGAGATACGGTGTCGGAGGTTTACCGCACAAACTCTCAAAGACCTTTTCGACTGTGCGGGTCAGCCTTGCATCCACTTCCAGAATATCAGGAACTTCACCGGTTTCTCTTTTCCGCTTGTATTCATCGGGAGTCAACTCTTCAAGTTGACGGAACAGTTGGTAATCCTCTGTAAATCCGTAATGGTCACAAATGGGTTTCGGAATGTCCCAATTCTGCATCAATGACCAATAAAGGGACGAGATGACCTCATCGCGTTTCCTCTGATCTGATTTCAAATCGCTATACATACTTGTGATTTTTAGATGATTTATAAAATATTCTTCTCCTGTTTGCTTTCCGCCAACTGCTTGATGGCAAGTTCGATATTACCACCCAGTTTTTCCGTAAGCCGCATGAGTTCAAGTTTTTCGGTCTCCTCGGTGGTGTAGCAGTAGGCTAAGCACCCAGCGCCTTGTCATATTTCTATGGTAGGTTTCCGAGTACTCGCCTCCGAACCGGACTTACAAGTCTCCCTGTATCCGGCTCTCCACTAATTAATTCAGTCTGATTCTTCGGTCGGGGTCTATTTTTGCATGACACTTTGAGCAGACAGCCAAAGTTTTTCGTCTTCGAGCTATCATTTTCTTTTCCCAGTCGGATTTACCTTTCAGGTCTTTAAGTTTGCGAACGTGATGCATTTCGAGTTTATCGGTAGCACCGCATAATTCGCAAACTTGGAGCTTCAGCCTTTCCATAAGGCTGTTACGTCCACCTGTTATGGAAACTGTCCGTGGAATAGTGTCACAGTAAATATTCCCTGCAACCTTTTTGCGTTTGAAACCATCATGATAAAATGATTGGTAAAGTGTCTTACCCTTGCTATTTTCATATGCCACTTGGAAAACCTTGTTCTTTTTATATTTCAGAAGTATTTTCTTTACAGATGATTTGTATTTGTTCGCAAATACCTTATACATGCTGTATGACATAATGTGATAGAAAGAATTGATGACATAGCTGTTATTGGCTATTGAGTAGTAATTATAGAACCCTCGGATTTCGGCATTGAACTGACTGACTATTTCCAAGTCATCCAAGTTCAGCATGTACGTTCTGACGATGGATTTCCAAACCTCTTTGCCATTGACGACCGCGATTCTTGCGGCTTTATAATCAAAGAGTTTCTTCCGCATCGTTTCAAAATTCAGGTACAATACAGGCTTGTGTCCGAATGCACGAACCGTTTTACCGTACTTATCCTTACGTAAATCGTTACACCTACGTATAAATACGTCATATCCGAGAAATTTCGCTGGTTTCTGCGCATTGGTTATCAGTGTCTTTTCGTCTGACAGTTCCAGTTTAAGAGCTTCATTCAAATAATTCTTAATATCCTCTTTTACTGTTTTGCAGTCTTCAAGATTACCGGTAATTCCAATCAGAAAGTCATCTGCGTATCTCACGTATTTTAACCGTTTGATACTGCTGTCCATTTCATTACGTGCCGGATAGTTGTTCCGTTCTTCTCGTAGCCGCTTAATTTCGGCGGTCATCTGTTTCCTTACCTTTACATCTTTCTCATTCTTTAGTTTCTTTGCCAGTTGGTATCTTCGCTGTTCGTAGAGCTTGTATCGAGCGTCGCCTTTTCTTGTTACCCCTTTATTGAACCGATTGATGTATTCCTTGATGTACTTGTCGAACTTGTCAAGGTAGATGTTAGCCAGTATTGGGCTGATAATCCCGCCTTGCGGAGTTCCACTGTACGTTCTATGAAATACCCAGTCTTCCACATATCCGGCATTCAGGAATTTTCTGATAAGCCGCAAAAATCTCTCGTCGGCGATACGTTCCCGAAGAATATTAATCAGTACGTCATGATTGATATTGTCGAAGAATCCTTTAATATCGCCTTCAATAAACCATTTCACGGCAGTGAATGTCTTTTGTATATCTATAAGAGCAGTATGACAACTTCGTTTGGGACGAAACCCATGTGAAGTATGTTCAAAACTACCTTCATAGATTGCTTCAAGTATCATTCTGACTACTTCCTGTACCAGCTTATCATCAAAAGAGGGTATGCCAAGCGGACGTTTTTTCCCGTTTTTCTTAGGTATGTACGTCCTTTTGGACGGATTAGGCTGATAAGTCTCATTTTTAAGACTGCCAATCAGTTGTTCAACTCGGTCAATACTCATTCCGTCAATGGTTTTACCATCGGCTCCTGCCGTCATGTTGCCTGTCTTGCTGTAAATATTCTGATAGGCTACATAAAACATTTCCTCGTTAAACAGCACTCTATACAGCCGCTCAAACTTATAGTTCAAGTTACCGCTGTGTTTACTCAGACTGTTCAACACATTTTCTGGATTTCTCATGTCTCTCACATCTTCCTTTAAATTGTTAAACTTAATTAGCTGCTCCCCTTCGCCATGTACAGGGCGTTACCCTGCTCAGACTACTATGGAAGCTCCGTTGCCATGCCGGATATTCAGGGGCAGACCCCATAGCCCTACAACTGGCTTTCCGGTTTAGGCAATCCCCGTTTAGAAATTTGACGACTATTTGGCTCGATAGATTGTCGGATACGACTTTCGTCCTTTACTACTTATGGTAGTTGCCTTGCGGTAAGTTTATGCTACTCCTGCTACGTGTCATCAGTGTAGTACCGCAACATAACGGTATAATTCCGAAGAATTATTCAACTGTCTTCCGTCATTGCCCAAGGATACGACTGCTCGGACTATCGTTCAACCAATGCAGGCTTTATCCTCATATCTATCATTTTAACTTGCCATTCGGTCGCAGCCTGACAGTTGGCTGACTTATGGCTTTACCAACGTGCTATGTTCCCTTGTGGGGTTTTCCCCTCCGGTTAGCGGTTGTTAATGGGCATTTTAAACACTTGCCCAGTCGCTTGCCAAAGCGACATTCGTCAAATTCCCTTTACGGGCGCACCACATATTCCTCAAGCGACACCTCGGTGGCATATACCGCCGACTGTGTACCGCCCAGACCAATCCAGACCTCCTTGTACTTTCGGGAAGGATTGTTCGCCATGTTGATGGAAAGAATTTGCGCACGTTCCTTGTCGGTCAGACCGAGCAACGCCTGTATCTCATCGAACTTGTTCATGTACTTGCGCTGGTCAAGGAGAATCTTGCAGTCGCTGTTGTTGATGATGGTACTCTTGACAATCGGAGACGAAATGATATCCTCGACCTCCTGCGTGACAACGACGGCCTCGCCAAAGAACTTTCTGACGGTCTTAAAGAGATACTTCAGATATTCCGCCATGCCCTCCTTGCTAATGGCTTTCCAGGCTTCTTCCAACAATATCATCTTGCGGATACCTTTCAATTTCCTCATCTTGTTGATGAAGGTTTCCATGATGATAATGGTCACAATCGGAAACAAGACCTTGTTGTCTTTGATATTATCTAACTCAAAGACAATGAAGTGTTTACCAAGCAAATCAAGCTGTTTGTCGGAATTGAGCAGGTAGTCATACTCGCCGCCTCGGTAGTAAGGCTCAAGCACGTTCAGGAAGTTAAATACATCAAAATCCTTCTCGCGGGTGCGCTTCTCTCTTAGGATGTCTTGATACTCGTCACGGATGAACTCGTAAAAAGTATTGAAGGAAGGTTTGATGCTTCTGTCCTTGCGGATACTTTCTAAAAAGAGGTTCACGGCATTGGAAAGCGCCACCTCTTCGGCCCTCGTGGGCGGTTCGTCTTCACGTTTCCACAAAGTGAGAATGAGCGTCTTGATGGATTCCTTCTTTTCGATGTCGAACACACCGTCCTCCACATAGAAAGGATTGAAGGCTATCGGGTCTTCTTCCTTATAGGTGAAGTAGATGCCGTCCTCACCGTGTGTCCGCGCATGGATAAGGTTGCACAATCCCTGATAGGAGTTGCCGGTATCCACCAGCAGCACATGGGTTCCCTGTTCATAATATTGGCGCACCATGTGGTTGGTGAAGAATGACTTGCCCGAGCCGGACGGTCCGAGGATAAATTTGTTACGGTTGGTAATCGTGCCGTTCTTCATCGGCAGGTCGGAAATATCCAGATGGACGGGCTTACCCGTCAGCCGGTCCACCATTCGGATACCGAACGGCGAGAGCGAGTCCTTGTAGGAGGTCTCTCCGATGAACAGGCATAACGCCTGCTCGATGAAGGTGTGGAAACTCTCCTCGAACGGGAAATCACCGGCATTGCCGGGTATCGCCGCCCAGAACAGCGTCGGCACATCCACCGTGTTGTGGCGCGGCTTCGCCTCCATGAGTGCCAGCTGGCTGCCGACATCGTTCTTGATGCGCTTGAGTTTTTCCCGGTCATCGCTCCATGCCATGACGTTGCAGTGTGCCCGGATAGAAGTCAGCCCCTTGCTGTGCGCCTCGTTCAGGTATTCCTCGATCCATTCGCGGTTGATCTGGTTGGAACGGCTGTAACGGGAAAGCGAGTGCATGTTCCTCGCGGTCTGCTCGAACTTGCGCAGGCTCTCCGCCGAATCGTCGATGAAGAGGTACTGGTTCACGACATGGTTGCATGTGAGCAGGATGCCTATCGGCGCGGCGAAGGAGAGGCGGCAGTCGCTCCGGTCGGTAGACAACCGTTCGTAGCGGCAGTCGGTAGCCACGTTTGAGGGCAGGTCCTCCGGGTCGGAAAGGGTGTGCAGGCAGAGATAGTTGTCGCCTATCTTCATCTCCCCGGCACCGAGTGACAGGTCCTGCAAACAGGCGGTATCCTCCTGCGAGAGCGAGAAGTATTTCTCGATGATTCCCGCCGAGGTGTCCGTTCCCGTGATTTCCTCATCCGTCAGGCGTGTCATACGGAGCAGACCGCTGTCGTTGACGATACGCTCGAACTGCTCACAGCTCTCCATAAAACGGGTGACGGTCTCCCTGTCCGTCATTTCCTTCGGGATGATGAAATTCCGCGTGAGGGCGTTGAAGCTGCTGGTCGTACGACTACGCTCCTTGGTCGTCTTGGTCAGGAACAGGTAGCAGGTGTGCTGCAAATACGGGCGTTCGTTGAAATGCCGCTCGAAGCTGCGGCTGAGAAAACTCAGGTCGTCCTTGCAGATGTCGGGACGGTAGCTTTCCTCGATGAAGAAGTCCTGCTTGTGCACGATGCTGTAGTTCGGCAGTACCTTGACCGCTTTCGCCCAGGTCGAATGGACGGCCTCGTATTCCGCCTTCGTGAGCGTGAAAAGTTCGGGCAGCTCCACCCTGTAGGCCACGGTAATGTCCGCGTCCTTGCTGACGATGCACCCGTGCTCCACCGAGAGCAACGGGAATTTGCTTTCCAGCGTCGCTGTTTTCATTACGTTTCTCATACTTTTCTTTTTTTGGAGGTTGGAGAAATCAACCGAAGGAACTTCCTCCGGTTGATGATGTAGCGAGGATGGCTACGCAGCGCGTGGAGTTTCATAAGCCCCCATTCGCCGTACTTCGTGTTCATTCGGAATGTCGCCCAGACAAGCACCGAAGCGGAAACGACACCGAAACCGATGCAGACCCACTGGTCGATACCTGCCATGTACATGATGACGAACACCACGAACAGGGCGAGCAGCCCGCCCACGAAGACGAACAGGTACTGGCTCTTGAGCCCCTTGAACTCCGGGCTGCGGCCTATCCCTTTGTTGACCGGATACTTCGCCATGTTACAGGAAGAATGAGCGTAAGATGGTGGCGGCTACGATAAGGAAGATACATGCGCCGAACCAGCTGGCGGCTGTCTTGCTCGTGTCGGGGTCGCCCGACGAGAACTTGGAATAGACCTTCACGCCCCCGATCAGGCCGACGACGGCTCCGATGGCGTAAATCAACTTGGTGCCGGGGTCGAAATACGAGGTGACCATGTTGGTGGCTTCCGTAATGCCGCCGATACCGTTACCCTGGGCGAAAGCCCCGACTGTCGCAAACAGCATGAAAGCTGCCGAAAAGAATCTCTTTTTCATGTGTCGAAAATTTTAATTGGTGAGACAAAAAATCATTTCGACAGCGAATATATAGCGTTTAATTCATTGATTTACAAACCTTACGATGTGTGTCATCGTATGTCATCACGTTACATCGGCAGGGATTTTCCAAACGATAGAAAAGAGGATTTTGGGCAGCGGGTGGAAGGAAAAGGCGGAAGATAAAAAACGGCCACTCTCCATGAAGAATGAGAAAGCGGCAACATGTCCGAATCACAAAAAAGCGAAGCCTGAAAACCGGGCGGCTTTCAGACTTCGCTTCATGTCATGTGAACGCTGTTTACTCTGCTGCGGAATCGGAAGAGAGGGCACGCTGTTTCCTCCGTTCCTCCTTTTTCTCTTTTTGCAGCTTCTTCTTGGCTTCCATTTCCTTCTGAATCTGTTTCAGCGGCTTGACCGTTTCCGGTTCCTCACGCTTGAACCGCTTGAAATAGATGTGCTCTATAAACTGCGAAAGCGGCGCTTTCCACGGTTCCTGCTTGTGGTTGTCTATCTTTCCGAGCTTGTCGGGGTTCAATCCCAGTTCACGGGCCATCTGCACCTGTTTGTCGGAAAGGCGGTGGCATTTCTGCGCCACCATCCATTTCTCCAATATCGCTTTTGTCACTGCCATAATCATTCATTTTTTGCAAAGGTACGAATCCTGCCATTATGATAACGATATGGCTATTTGAATTTTATCCGATGATAGTTTCTGAAAATGAAAAGGCACACCGATATCACATCGACATGCCCCAAACTATGACAGCAAAAAGAAACAATTAAACGAATTTATCTATGTTGAAAGCCTCCACCTTCTTGGATGTGGCCTTTCGTTTTGCCAACGGTCTGCCCGTTTCATCCAGATATTCGTTGAGCAAAGACTCTATTTTCTGCTGACAGCCGATTTCATTTTCCAGAAGGTTCAATATTTCCGTACCGGATAACTTGTGATAAATTGTCATGCTCGCACGGAAATCTTTCTGTTCATCCCCGGTTTCAGAAGTCAGCACTTCCACTACATTGTTCATTTCCTCGAATGTCATTGCCGTGTTGAATTCAGGGTCAGGTTCGGAATTAACAGGAGCCATCAATGCTTCCATTTCCTCTTTGGCCAGCCCTCTGTTCTCATGCGCCACATCTTCCGGACTGATTTCTTCATCTTCCTCTATGGGTTCCTTAACCAATGGTTCGGAACGTGTAGGGGTTTTTCTTGCCACTTCCGGGTCTTCCAAATAGACAATCTTGGTCTTGCCGATAACATCGTTATCGTCCGCCGGAGATGACCGCGCTACTGTTCCGTGGCTCTCTTGCGCCACTTTTGTTTCCGTCACCTTTTTCTTACGCCTTGCCTTTTTTCTGGCTTTTTCCGCCTTCTTTTCCCGGTATATCCGATACTCTTTACGGCATTTCCATAACTTGATACGGGCTATACGCATCATACGGCAGACCTTCTCCCATGCGTCATACATTTGCCGGCTGAAGATGAATATCCACAACTGGTAAAAGATAAAGGCTGTGCACAAGGCTTTGACAGTGAAATGAATTTTAGTTTCCATAATCAGCTTTCTTTTCTTTGTACAACTTTATAATCTCCGGTTTGCATTTTTCCAAATGCTCGTTCACTATATTATTGATATAGCCGGATATGCTCGCTTTGGGTTCGATGACCAGAAGCAACTGCTTGATCAGGCTGACATTCTCCTGCTCGATACAGACATGTGCCCGCTTTGCCAAAGGTTTACAAGTAAGGTATTTTTCCTTGTAAATGGCACACTGCTTATCAATGCCGGGGGGCTCTTCCTTTTTTTCAGGAAGGTTTGCCGGTTCTGTATTCTTCACAGCCTTATTTGATTTGGCTGTATCCTTTCGGTTCAAACCGGATTTTTTGCCGAAAGTCATTTGTAGAAGCCTTGCAGAAGCATGAATGGCTGTTACTACTAAAAGGAGTACCGCAGTACCGCTGACAACGGTAGTCAAAATGTCAAAAGACTGTTCCATAATCATTTCTTGTATAAAGGTTCATTATTGATTTGATTGTGATAGAGGCTGTCTATTTCCTCCTGGTATTGTTCTATATGGAAGGTCAGTATATCATCAATGTATTTTGACATGCTGACCTTGGGGGCTACAACCGACAGGAACTTCTGTATGAACCGGTAATTGTCGATACCGATATAAGCCTGCTGCCTTTGCATGACATTCCCTCCCATGAGGAACTGCTTGCAGTATGAATCCGTACCGTCCTTTCGTTTTTTCTGTTTGCCTGTAATTTTTTCGGCAGGCACAAGTTTAGGATTGCCTGTTGCGCATTCGTTCCCATCGGATTCATCAGTGGGCACTACATCATCCACGGATATATCTTTCCCATAATTGGGTATATCCCCGGCCATAATGCCCCTGATCATCTCTTCATTCACGGTTACTTGTTTTTTTGCCATGGTATTTACGGTTTTAATTTTGCCAATAGTTCTTCTGCCAGCTCTGTCAGTCCGCTTCCCTTCAATAGTTTGGCGGGAGGCGGAAACAGGGTGCAACGGAAATAGTTCCGGGTAGCCAAGGACAGTTCCTTGTTGTAGCGGTTGGTCTCCGGGATGACGGTATCCAATACCGTGAACTCCAGTTTTTGTAGGATGATATTGTATGCATCAAAGACCTCCGTAGAAGCACGAGTATCCTTGCGGGTCCAAAAAAAGAGGAATTCCTTCAATGGGGTATCCCTGTTTGCCTTGGCGTAGTCCCAGACGGTGGTGGAGAACGAGAGGCTGCTCTGCATTACAATACGGTCGGGAATAATCGGTGTAATCACATAGTCCATATTCACGATGGTGTTGATTACACCCGAAGAGTTCACGGTTCCGGGCAGATCCACTACAATTAAGTCGTAGTCTCCACTTTTCTTCAGCTTCTCAGCCGCATCACGGGCGTTCTCCGCTTTTGAGCCGACAATCGTGTAGGCTTTCTTCTTAATGCGCTCATATTGGGAAACCATCAGTTGCTTGAAATACTCACTATGCTCAACGGTGCGCATATCCCTTTCTTTCATACGTACCAGACTGTACTGCGGATAATCGCAGTCGATGACAGCCACGTTCAGTCCTTTCAGGTAATGATAATACCCGGCGAGCATAATCGTCATGGTCGATTTGCCGACTCCGCCTTTCTGGTTGCAAACGGCAACTAAAACTGTGTCTTTTTTCATTGCTTTTTCTTTTTTATATTAAACATCAATTGGATTCAGTCTTTCAGTCAGTAATGAATGACCGGACATGTGCCGTAATACGGTCTTTACTCCATTCAGTCCGACGGTCATTACTGCACGTCACAAGTCTGTCACTCATACATTCCTTACTGCCTGTGTGCAGTCATCCATTCACTCATTCAGATAGTCAGTCAGTAAGTGGTTCAGGCACTCTTTACTGCACATATCCCGTCATTCACGCTGCAAATAAAAGGGTATTTTTTCATACCAGCACTATGTTTCAAAGGAGGTGACGACCTATGTCATCGTTTGTCATCACGTTGCATATAACTCGCTATTTCACAACAATATATACCGCCGTAACTTTGCACCGACAACGGAACGGATACCGCTGCGGGGCTTTCCCGAAGCCGAAGAATGAGGCCGGAGGGTCAAACACAATTTGACGGAAGGAAAATTCATGTTCAAGCGAACATAGCAAGTTGTGTTTTCGGCAGCCCGAAATGATTCGGGCAACCCAAAACAACTTGCCGCTCGCCTGACGGCTCGGGGAGGATTCACTCCAAAGTCGTGAATCCGGGACGGAAGATTAGAAACAGATAATATCAATGCGTATGGAAGAAAACAAGAACAAAAAAACAAGAAAAAGCGTAGGCAGGAAGTCGAAAACAGACCCAGCCGTATACCGTTACGGTATCAAATTCAACTCACAGGAGAATGACCAATTTGAGTTTCTATTTCAGAAATCAGGTATGGCGTATCGCGCAAGATTCATAAAGGCGGTGCTTCTGAACAAGGAAATCAAGGTGGTAAAAATCGACAAGGCGACAATGGACTACTACATGCGCCTGACCAATTTCTATCACCAGTTCCAGAGCATCGGAAACAACTACAACCAGACGGTGAAGGCTGTCAAGAACAACTTCGGGGAAAAACGTGCCTACGCCCTGCTACGCAATCTGGAAAAGGCGACGATAGATCTGGTGCTGCTGAGCAAGCGGATTATCCTACTGACCCGTGAATTTGAGGATGCCTATCTGATAAAGAGGAAAAGGGAGGAGGAATGACATGGTGGCGAAAATCAACAGAGGTGTCTCGCTCTACGGAGCAATCACCTACAACCAGCAGAAAGTGAATGACACCACCGCGCGTATCATTGCGGGAAACCGTATGATTACCGATGTGGCAGGCAATCCAGAACGTGTCATGCAGCAGACCCTTTGGGCGTTTGAGAACTACCTCCTCGCCAACAAGAACACGGAAAAGCCCATCCTGCATATTTCCCTGAACCCTTCTGTGAATGACCGCCTCACGGACGCTCAATTCGCGGAACTGGCAAAGGAATACATGCAGAAAATGGGCTACGGCGACCAGCCCTACATTGTATATGTACACGAGGATATAGACCGGAGGCATATCCATATCGTCTCCACCTGCGTGAACGAGAAAGGGGAAAAGATAGACGACGCCTACGAGTGGAACCGCTCGATGAAAGCCTGCCGGGAGCTGGAAAAGAAATTCGGGTTGATGCAGGTGGAGGACAAGCGGAAGGAGTTGCTGGAGCCATACATGAAGAAGGCGGACTACCAAAGCGGTGATGTGAAACGGCAGGTTTCCAATATCGTCAAAAGCGTGTTCGGCACGTATCGTTTCCAGTCTTTCGGCGAGTACAGTGCCTTGCTCTCCTGTTTCAACATCGAAGCGAAACAAGTCAGGGGTGAGTTCGAAGGTACGCCTTATAACGGTATCGTCTATACCATGACTGACGATACGGGCAAGCCGGTATGTACGCCGGTCAAGTCCTCCCTTATCGGGAAACGGTACGGTTACGAGGGATTGGAAAAGCGTATCTGGTACAACGCCCGTGAATACAGAAACAAGAAATGGCAACCGAAGATACGGAACGAGGTGGCGCTTGCCATGCACGGATGCCGTGGAAACAGGGACGAGTTCGTCCGTCTGCTCGCCGGAAAAGGCATTGATACGGTATTCCGCGAGAATGACGAGGAACGTATCTATGGAGCGACTTTCATCGACCACAAGAATCGGGAGGTGTACAACGGTTCCAGACTCGGCAAGGAATTTTCCGCTAATGCCTTCGAGCGTCTGTTCAACAGTCCGGTCAATATTCCTGATTTGGACGCGCCTGTGCCTGACCTTGACCGGCAAGGCGATTTCTCCTCCAATATGGAAAGTTCCATTGAGCAGGCTTTCGGAATCTTCGGCATTGACGCCAACGGTCCTGATCCGCAGGAAGAGGCGCTTGCTCGCAGACTGCAACGCAATAAGAAAAAGAAACGCCGCTCACGCGGAATATCCTAATCATAAAATTTATCAACGACCATTAAAACTATATTCATTATGCAACAAGAAGATGATTTGAGAGGACTGGCCAAGGTCATGGAGTTCATGCGTGCCATATCCATCGTGTTTATTGTCATCCACGTCTATTGGTATTGCTACCGGTCATTCGTGGATATGGGTATCAATATCGGGGTAGTCGACAGGATACTCCTGAATTTCCAAAGGACTGCGGGACTTTTCAGCAACTTGCTCATGACAAAGGTCTTTGCCGTCATATTCCTCGCCCTCTCGTGTCTGGGCACAAAAGGCGTTAAAAACCAGAAGATGACATGGAGGAAGATATACGCCTCTTTCCTTGCTGGACTGGTGCTGTTCTTCATGAACTGGTGGATGCTCGACCTGCCGTTCAGCCCGACCGCCAACTTCGCCCTGTACACGGCAACGCTTACTGCCGGGTATATCCTGCTGCTGATGTCAGGCGTGTGGATAAGCCGGATGCTGAAACACAACCTAATGGAAGATGTGTTCAACACGGCCAATGAGAGTTTCATGCAGGAGACACGGCTCATGGAGAATGAGTATTCCGTGAATCTGCCCACAAAGTTTGTCTATCAAGGTCGGGAATGGGACGGTTGGATAAATATAATCAATCCGTTTCGTGCTTCCATTGTGTTGGGAACGCCCGGATCGGGAAAGAGTTACGCAGTGGTGAATAATTACATCAAACAGCAGATTTCCAAAGGTTTCGCACTTTATCTATATGATTATAAATTCGATGACCTCTCCGTCATAGCCTATAACGAGCTGCTGAAGAACCTCGATAAATACAAGGTTAGACCGGAATTCTATGTGATAAATTTCGACGACCCGCGACGCAGCCACCGGTGCAATCCCATCAATCCGAAATTCATGGTGGATATCAGCGATGCTTATGAATCGGCATACACGATACTCTTGAATTTGAACAAGACATGGATACAGAAACAGGGTGATTTCTTCGTGGAATCCCCGATAATCCTACTTGCGGCTATTATCTGGTATTTACGTATTTATCAGGACGGTAAATACTGCACGTTTCCTCACGCGATAGAATTTCTGAACAAGCCCTATGCCGATATTTTTACCATTCTTACCTCATATCCATCCTTGGAAAACTATCTTTCCCCGTTCATGGATGCCTGGCAAGGGGGCGCACAAGACCAGCTCCAAGGCCAGATTGCATCGGCGAAAATTCCGCTTTCAAGGATGATATCCCCACAGCTTTACTGGGTGATGACCGGTGATGATTTCACGCTCGACCTGAACAATCCCGAACACCCCAAAATCCTGTGTGTCGGCAACAATCCCGACAGGCAGAACATCTATTCCGCAGCCCTCGGATTGTATAACAGCCGTATCGTGAAATTAGTGAACAAGAAGGGGCAACTCAAATCATCCATCATCATAGATGAGCTACCGACCATATATTTTCGCGGCATCGACAACCTGATTGCCACCGCCCGAAGCAACAAGGTGGCTGTCTGTCTCGGTTTTCAGGACTTCTCGCAGCTGACCCGCGACTACGGCGAGAAAGAGGCGAAGGTAATCCAAAACACGGTTGGCAATATCTTCAGCGGACAGGTCGTGGGAGAAACGGCGAAGAACCTTTCGGAACGCTTCGGCAAGATACTACAACAGCGGCAGTCCATTTCAATCAACCGGCAGGACACCTCCACCTCCATCAACACGCAGATGGATTCCCTCATTCCGGCGTCGAAAATCGCCAACCTCTCACAGGGCACGTTCGTGGGCAGTGTGGCGGACAACTTCGGGGAAGAGATAGACCAGAAGATTTTCCATGCCCGCATCATTGTCGATAACGAGAAGGTGGCGGCGGAAACCAAAGCCTACAAGAAAATACCCGTCATCAACGAGTTCAAGGATGCGGACGGCAACGACATCATGCAACAGCAGATAGACCGAAACTATTCCCAGATAAAAGCGGACGTGGTGCGGATAATCGAAGATGAGATGACCCGTATAAAGAACGACCCCGATTTGAAACACCTGATACCACAGGAAGAAAATGACAAGGATAATGAATAGCCATTGAAAGGCCGCTTTTTTATTTTAGCCTGCAAAGGTCGTCCCGTGCCTTTTGGATTGAGCAAGGTCGAGCCCTACGGGTTTTCGGGAAAATCATCCGCGCTCCGCTTGCGGTATTTTCCCGAAAAGCCTTGCACAATCCGGCACGGAACGGTAAGGCAGGCAAGAAATAAAATACCGGCTCGCCGGTCGGAAATGTTTAATTCAAAAAAAACAGGTTATGAGCAAGACAAAAGAGGTCAATATCCGCAAGGAATATCTGGATCGCATGAAAAAAAATACAGAAGCAATCACCATTGACAAGACCTATTGGAAAGGGGTAGCTTATCCAATCAGGGAAATTCAGGTCGGCAATGACATTTTCAGGGTGTCGGTGGAAAGACTGCGTGACGAGTTGGTGAACGATATGCGTAACGGCATTTATGAGGCGATGGAAACGAATGAGGAGATTGACGGATATTGCACGGACAAGGAACTGTGTACACTGACCGACGATGACCTGTACAAAATGTGCTGCTGAAACAAAATTCAAACAATATAAATGACATGAAAAAGAGAAGCAACTTCACACCGATGAAAAGATTCCATGAGATTCTTGACAATTATGGCCTGAAACTGATGGAGGTGGGAACCAACCACCTAAGAGTATTCTTTGGCAACCGGAAATTGTTCGATTACTATCCGCTGAGAATGAAATTGTTTGATTACCGGCAGTGGCAGCAACTGACCTATCCGTCAGTCATGGACGGTACGGACAAATGGGAAACGGAACTGGAAGGCATCATCAACAAACTTATGGTATCACCGCAATAAACAACGACATTATGAACAAGGAAAACAGACAGACGCTCGTTTGGGACAACATTCCCGAATGGGCTATTTTCGCATTGGAGTACGGCATCGAGGAAGAATTGTTCCTGCCGAATGAGGATTTGGAAATGATAAGCCGGTTCGTCGGCGAGAATTTCCCGAACGGCTATACGATGAGTGTGGATTGGGAATCATGCACGGAGTTCAACCCGCATCCGGCATTCGGGAAATCGTGCAAGACTTACAAGGTGACTTTTGTAACAAACTAAAACTACCTGCTATGAGAAAGATAACATTAAGCGAATACAATTCCATCCCGAAGGATTACCGAGGGATTTGGACCGTGGAGCGTTGGGACTTGCCGAATTGGGCAGAAATACGCGAGAAACACATGGGAAAGCGCACCATGATGGTATATGACAAGGGAACGTGCCTGCTGGTGGAAGGACTTGGTTTTGAAATCGTGGACGACAGCACTTGGAAAAAGTCGGATGAAGTTAAGAAGGAAATCAGCGGTCTCTATCTGAAATTCTATAGTGAGCAGGGACGTGAACCTCATTATGCGGACTGCACTATCCGGTGGTACGACACGCTGGAAACGGAAGAAGTGAGGATTGCGCTGGCTATGGATTCCGACAACGAGAAGGACGACGAGATATTCTTCTACTGCGACAGTATAAATGATTTGAAATCACTGGCGGACAAGGGTAAAGAGGATTTTACCATAGCCGGATGTTCCGGTTTCGGGATATACGAAGAATTGTTATAAACAAATTAAAAGCATCGGATATGAAAATCAAATGTCAGGAACACTACGAAAAGACCGTCAAATATGCGGAAAGCATCGGAGACGAAACGTTGAAGAAATGTATCAAACGGCTCAAGCAATGGGAGGTCAACTCCAATGGCAGGTATGAAATAGAATTGTATACCGATTTCGCACCGTATTCATTCGAATTCGCAGAGGTGGCGCAAGACGGGACAAGGGGCGTTGTCGGAGGGCTTCTCTATCACGGCAAGCCGGATCGGTCATTTGCCGTAATGATTGGTGGACCGTTTCACGGCTGGAGCATACACACTTGAAAAATCGTTTCGCAGTTTGTGTTGAGCGAAAAAAGCGCAGAAGTGCTCAAAATCTGATTACCTTTTACACTTTTTTTCGCTCATATTTTATTTCCGTCTGCTCATTCTGAAATCTCCAAAATCAGAAAGCTAAAATCTGTATTTGACGGATTAAAATTCAATTCTCGCAGGTTTTTCGCAAAAATCAAAGCTTAAATCGTTATATGGCAAATTTAGATACCGACAATATTTCTTTTTCAGGTGTTATTTTTATTGATATGCTATTTTTGCAATCTGTCTATTAATTGAGAGCGAACAAGGTCGTACCCCAACTGAGGATTGAACTCCCTCTCCGGACGGATAAGATTTTGTGTATCTCCTAAGAACTCTGAGTCAGACATCTTATCTTCCATATTGTTAATGAACTGTTTGTATGTCGGTGATTGTTGAACAACAAAAGACATATAACGGTGGTAACAACGCATAATTTCTTCGACATCAACTGATGCTTCAGACAAAGCGACATACAAGTCAAAAAGGTCTCGCCCCTTTTTCCTTTGGTACAAGGCTCTCAGTTTTGTTCCCAACAGTTCATTTAAACGATATGTTGTTACTTCGCACTTGCCGGAGAACCAACTATTTTCCATTTCAAATGGTATTTTGACTAATCCGAGTTCATTGAAATGCTCAAAACAGTTTATCTCGATTTTTAAGCGTAGAGGAATTGTGGGAGGTATTTCCGACTCCATACGAAACAACATCGTGTTATTATATCGTTTTTGTTTTGTTACTCTATCCGGCAAAAAATCCAAAACTTCCCCAAGTCTGAACATTATTGGCTTTATCGGTCCGGGAGTAATTTGAACTAAGTCAATATCTTCACTATATCTGGGCTGTGGCGTCAGATATAGTTTATGAAGTGCAGTTCCTCCCCTGAATGCTAATTGTGAAGCAAGAAACTCATCGCTAAAAATAGCGACTAACGCACGTGATATAATGAGGTCTTGCTCTACTTGTGCATTGTCATTCCATGGAACTATCTTATTCCATTGAGTTATGGCTGTTCTGTTTATCATATTTCGTCAGTTTCTATTATCGTATTTACAAAAATTTTCCAACGGTTATTCCTTTCCGCGCAATCTTTTGATTTATTTGTAGTTAGAGGAATATATTTGAAACGCTTTACATATAAAGTCAATTCCATATATAGCGTATCTGCTATTTCTGCTGCATTTAGAACTTCATCCAGTATATATCCCAATCGTTGTATAGTTGCGATTGATGTATAACCAAACAACCTATTGGAAGCACCACGAAAATCTAATTTTTCTGTAAGTTCTTCCAATATAGTAGATGCTCTTGAAAGTCCTCCTATATATTGCTCATATTGTACAATGTCAAGAGCTGTCAATTCTGCATTCGAATAATATATCACTCCTGTTTCAGAATTTTTTGATAACAAAAAATCTGTTGGAATTTCCTTGCGGTATACCCAAACAAGTGTATTGTTCTTTGATTGCGAAACAGAAGACTTTGGAAATACCGACATTACAGAAAATTTCTGTGGACGTTGATGAGCTGCACCATGAATCTCTGCCGCATTTAAAAGACTAATATAATAAGGCTTGTTTAGATACGACATCAACTGATCTATGTAATATATCGGTGGTACCATTCTTTTGGCAGCATAATGAGGAGGAATAATAACGTAGAAACCTTTATAGACCGGATATATTATACCTTGTGATGACATACGGAACAAATCATTTTTAATGACCTGCTCTGAACAATGTGGTAATGCCAACCTAATTTCTTCAACTGAAAAAGTTGGAAACCCACTTATCTCTCTATCTCTAATCCATTCACGTATTGTCATGATGCGTAATTTTAGTGCAAAGGTACTCAAAAAATGATTACCATTGCACTAAGACGATGCATATCTTCGTTCAAAGGGTAATTTTTCCATATTCTTCCATAAACAGCCATCCTAAGTTACGCTTCACTCACTAAGTCCCTTTGAGAAGATAACTCGGAGGACGATACCTTTCACGTTCAAGCCTCCGGTTTTCGTGCAAAAAATTCCCCGCGGTAATTTTTCTTCGAAAAAACGTTCCGGTATCGCCGTCCGAGTTGGGTGAGAGGTTCGGGACTTAGCAAGCGAAGCGACCTACGACGCATAGAACAAGGTCAAGACAAAACCAGACGGTGGTATTTTACAAAATCAGACCGTCTCAATTGGAACTCCGTCCGACCGGTAGTTTATTTTTCTTTCAGCCGCCTGTCTTATTAGAAATACAAGGAAGTGGGGACAAAAGCAGCTCGCTCCCAACTCTGCATAATACAGGTTTCCTTTTTCTTTTCTTCGTCCCCTTTCCCTGCACGTACCTTGTGTCCCGCCCTTTGCCCTCCGTTTTTGCCCTTTTTCGTCCCCACGCTGTCACCCCTGCGGTGAAACGTGATGACAAGCGGTGTAATGTATAGTTCAACTAATTATAAATCAATTATTTATCAAATTTTGCAATATATATTTGCGGTGACAAATTCATTATCAACGCTAAAAACTCAAAGTTATGGCAAAGAAAAATGTAAGGGACGACCCCCAAAAGCCGCAAGTGACCGAGAACGAGCAGATGAGTGACATCGTGTTCATCCTCGACAAGATGGAACTGATTTTACAGGCGGTGTCAAAAATCGGGAAGGACGGGAAATACAGCACCGTTCCTGCGGATAAGGAACACAGCAACTCCTTCCTGAAAATCGACCGGTACGCCAACATGTTCGAGAACTTCATCAAGAATTTCTGGAGCCAGCTCAAAGACCCGACCCGTTTCGGCATCCTCTCCGTCAAGGAAGACACGCTGGACAACCCGGAAGTGAAGCAGGCCATCGAAGACCTCGCCGCCGGAAAGCAGACAAAAGCAGTGGAAGACTTCCTCAAAAAATACGAGATAGTCCCACGCGACAAGGAAAACCAAAGTATCAACAATCAAAATCAAGAAGAAATGGCAAAGAAAAATGAGACACAGCAGCAGGCCGCACAGGGTGACGGCACGCAGCAACCCAAGTACCGCTACAACGAGTCCATGATCAACTGGGAGGAACTGAAAAAATTCGGCCTGTCCCGTGAGTACCTCATGGAGCGCGGACTACTCGACCAGATGCTCAAGGGCTACAAGACCAACCAGTTAGTACCCATCAGCATGAACTTCGGCTCCGCCGTGCTGCGCACCGATGCCCGACTGTCGTTCCAACAGTCAGCAGGAGGCCCTATCGTATTAGGTATCCACGGCATCCGTCAGAAACCCGAACTCGAACGTCCGTATTTCGGTCACATCTTCTCCGACGAGGACAAGAAGAACCTGCTGGAGACGGGCAACATGGGACGTGTGGTGGAACTGAAAGGACGCAACGGCGAATACATCCCGTCTTTCATCAGTATTGACAAGCTCACCAACGAGGTCGTGGCAATGAAGGCAGAGAACGTCTTCATACCCCGTGAGCTCAAAGGTGTGGAACTGACACAGCAGGAGCAGGACGACCTGCGTGAGGGCAAGAAAGTGTTCATCGAGGGCATGATTTCCAACAATGGCAAGGAGTTCGATGCCCACATCCAGGTCAACGCCGAACGCAGGGGCATCGAATACATCTTCGAGAACGACAAGCTCTTCAACCGGCATTCGCTGGGCGGAGTGGAACTTACCAAGCAGCAGATTGAAGACCTTAATGCGGGTAAGGCCATCTTCGTGAAGGATATGGAACGCAAGGACGGTGAGATATTCTCCTCATACGTCAAGCTGGACGAAGCCACTGGCAGACCCGCCTACACCCGCTACAATCCCGATTCCCCGGAGGGAGCACGTGAAATCTACATCCCGAATGAAATCAATGGCGTGAAAATCACCGCCGAGGAACAGAAAGAGTTGCGGGAAGGCAGGGCTATCTTCCTCAATGACATGGTGAACCGCAAGGGCGAGGGATTCTCCTCCTTCATCAAGGCGGATCTGGAGACGGGACGCCTGAGCTACTCACGCACGCCGGACGGCTTCGAGCAGCGTGCCGAGTTCAAGATACCGGAAAAGGTATGGGACGTGAAACTGACACGCAACCAGCGTGCCGACCTCCAGAGTGGCAAGGCTGTACTGGTCGAGGGCATCAAGGGCTACGACGGTAAGACCATCTCGCAGTATGTCAAGGCGAACTTCAACCAGGGCAGGCTGGACTTCTACAACGAGAATCCCGACCGAAAGCGTGACGCCTCGCAGCGCAACGTGGTGGCGAACGCTCAGAAGCAGGGTCAGGAACAGAGCAGCCGCAAGTCCAAGGGGGCAAGCATAGCCTAAGCGTGAACCAAATGAATGTCAAATCAGAAAAATCGGAAATATGAATATGAACAATAAGGACAACACGCCTTTCAAGGCGGAAGACGTGAACTGGGATGAACTGGCCGGTATCGGTATCCTGAAGGACGAACTGGAAATGTCGGGGGAACTTGACACTTTGCTCCGGGGAGAAAAGACGAAAGTGATGTCACTCAGCCTTGTGCTACTGGGCGTGGACGTGGTGATGGACGCCACCCTGCAACTGGTACGCAAGGACGGCGAGGCACTGATCGAAATCCTCGGTGTCAAGCCGGTGGCATGACAAACGCCTATCCATTATAACAAGCAAGTAAAATATGTCAAACCGCCGTTTCCCGTTTTCCGGTTCCGGTAGCGGGGAACGGCTTAAATTTTATCCGAACATGAAAGCAATCATAGTAGAAAAACCGAGTGTCGGCATGGATATAGCCCGTGTGGTCGGGGCTACCGACAAGAAAGACGGCTACTGTACAGGTAACGGTTATATGGTCACGTGGGCGTTGGGACATCTGGTGTCGCTCGCCATGCCCGGCGCGTATGGCTACACGAAAACTTCCGCCGAGGACCTTCCGATGCTGCCGGCCCCGTTCCGTCTGGTGTCCCGTCAGGTCAGGACGGACAAGGGGATGGTGACGGACATCGCCGCCGCCAAACAACTGAAAATCATCGACAGCGTGTTCGACCGGTGCGACAGCATCATCGTGGCTACCGACTGCGCCCGTGAAGGGGAACTTATCTTCCGCTGGATATATTCCTACTTAGGCTATACCAAACCGTTCAAACGCCTGTGGATCTCCTCTCTCACCGACGAGGCCATCCGCAAGGGCTTGGCGAACCTCCGGGACGGCAGCGACTACGACAGCCTGTATGCCGCCGCCGACTGCCGGGCAAAGGCGGACTGGCTGGTGGGCATGAACGCGAGCCGCGCGTTGGCGGTAGTCTCCGGCTCGGCGAACAACTCCATCGGGCGTGTGCAGACCCCGACTCTCGCCATGGTCTGTGCCCGCTTCAAAGAGAATAGGAATTTCGTCTCCACCCCTTACTGGCAGCTGCACCTCACGCTGAAACGGCAGGATGCGCACCGTATGTTCATCCACACGGAAGATTTCAAGGAGAAGGAGGCGGCAGAGGCGGCATACCGGAAAATCACTTCCGACTCTTTGGTGACAGTCACCAAGGCGGAACGCAAGAGGGCTTTCCAACAGGCCCCGCTTCTATACGACCTGACTTCCCTTCAAAAAGACTGCAACGTCCATTATGATCTGACGGCGGACAAGACCCTCTCCATCGCCCAATCCTTATACGAAAAGAAACTGATTTCCTATCCGAGGACAGGAAGCCGCTATATCCCCAAGGATGTCATGCTGTACATTCCTTCCTTGCTGGAGACAGTGACCGCCATGCCGGAATTCAAGGAATACGGACAGTCTTTCGACCTATCCAATCTGAATATCCGCAGCGTGGACGATACGAAAGTGACCGACCACCATGCCCTGATCATCACGGGCATCACACCCGAAGAACTGTCCGAAGCTGAATCCACCGTTTATGCTATGATAGCCGGAAGGATGCTGGAAGCATTCTCGCCACCCTGTGAGAAGGAACTGCTGGTCATGGAATGTACCTGCGAGGGAATGGCGTTCCGTTCCCGCTCTTCCTCCATCGTCAGACCGGGCTGGCGCGGCGTGTTTGCCAGAAAGGAGGACAGAGAGAAGGACGAGCCGGAACGTGACGGAGGAACGGCGGAGTTTGCCGAAGGCGAGGCCGTTCCGGTCATGGGGCACGGGTTGGCGCAGAAGAAGACCCTGCCCAAGCCGCTGTACACGGAGGCCACCTTGCTGGCGGCGATGGAGACCTGCGGGAAAAACATTACGGACGAACAGGCAAAGGAGGTCATCAAGGATTTGGGCATAGGCACACCCGCCACCCGTGCAGCCATCATCACCACCTTGATCAAGCGTGACTATATCGCCCGCTCCGGCAAAAGCATCATCCCGACCGAAAAAGGGATGTATATCTATGAGGCGGTGAAGGACATGCGTGTGGCGGACGTGGAACTGACGGGAAGCTGGGAGAAGACCCTGGCGCAGGTGGAGGGGCATACCCTCGATACGGAAACCTTCATGCAGTCCATCCGGGATTATACCCGCAGGGCAACCGAAGAGATCCTGCGTCTGGAATTCCCGACAATGCAGGAAAAGGCGTTCACCTGCCCCAAGTGCAAGACGGGGAAAATCCTCCTTCATTCTAAAGTGGCCAAATGCGACCATGACGGATGTGGGCTGCTGGTATTCCGCCGCATCCTGAACAAGGAACTGACCGACACCCACATGGAACAGCTTTTCTCCTCCGGCATCACCAAAATTATCAAGGGATTCAAGGGGAAGAAAGGCGTACCGTTCGATGCCGCCGTCACTTTCGACACAGAATACAACACGGTATTCTCGTTCCCGAAAACCGGGAACGGAAAGAAAAAATAACACCGTCATTCCAATTCGCGGGCAAAGGTAGCGTACCGCCCTTTTCCACCTGCAAGGTCTGGCCCTCCGGGTTTCGGGGAAAATCATCCTCGCGCCGCTCCGGTATTTTCCCTCGAAAACCTTGCCAGTGGAGGCGGTCCGCATCCCGGCCCTTGAAATTGGAAACGACTGCTTCACCTGTTAATACCAGAATGTCATGAAAACAAAGGAATGTATCGGAAAGATTAAAGCGAGCAGATGGGTACGGGTTATCGCATTGGGCATTACCGCCTTCATCGTGTTCAGTTATATGTACACACGGGGAATATCCCCCGTGTGGGCTGCGGTAGCCATCGTGTGTTTCAGGGGATTCTTCCGGTTTCTCTACCGGATAGCCTGCCTTCTGGTGGCTGCGGCCATACTTTTCTGCATCCTCAGTTTTCTCGTATCCTGACAATATCCGGCCATGAAACAGAACTGCCATACAAAATCAGTTGGAACCTTACAGAACAGGGCTGTCCTACGGGGCGGCTCTTTTTGTTTTCCGCCCTTTGTGGAACCGGAAACAATAACGACAGGAATAAAAGGAAAAGGGATGAAAACACAAACTTGGCATACCGGAAACTACCGGGCAAAGTTGGCAAATGCCTTTGTTCGGACGGCAAGGTCAAGCCTTGCGGTTTCGGAAAAAATCATCCTCGCCGGAGGCTTGCGGTATTTTTCCCGAAAACCTTGCCTTACCGAAGGCATCTGCCGTCAGGCCCTTGTAGTTCACGGGCTGCCAAAGCCCGAATATTCACAATTAAAAAATAAAGAGTCATGAACCAAGCATTTGCCACAAGCGCACCGCCAGCTCCCATGAGGACGCCCATGCCGGTAACGAGAAGAAAAAGACCGGTGGAACCCGAACCTGTCATCAAGTTCCCGCCACGGGGGACGACAGGACCGGTACACATCTCCACTTTGTTGAACCCGATTCTGGAAATATGCCACCATCCCGACAGGAACAGGCTGTTGGCCAAACTGTTCAGTGAAGAATAAAACCCAATAATAACTTTTAATACATCAAATTATGTTTTTTACAGCAATCAACCAGATGATGACCGAAGGCGTGGATCTCACGCTCGTCATCCGCAAAGTGAACGGACAACTGACAGTATCCATGCTGCCGAAGTCAAACGGGCTCAAGGATGAAGCCCAAAACCATCTCGTACCCCTGACCGTCAGCGGGCTGCCGCCGGAACTGGACGCGGGCTTCCTGCAAGCCGTAGCACGTCCTATACAGAAGACGGCCGGACTGATTTCCAACATGGCGCAATTCGAGGCGCAGGCAGAGAAGGCCGCGTCTGAGAGCAAGGCGGCAAAGGAAACAAAAGCGAAGGAAACGAAGGAGGAAAAGGAGAAGCGCGAGAAATACGAGAAGCACTTCAAGAAAGCGGAGGAACTGATCGCTGCCAAGAACCACAAGGAAGCGGTTACCGCACTCGGGCAGGCACGTCTTTATGCCAAGCCACAGGATCAGAAGAAGATTGACGAGATGGTGGCGGAACAGACCAAGGCGATGAACAAGGGCAGCCTGTTTGAACTGATGGACGAACCGGCTCCACAGCCACAACAGCCGCAGGCACAACCGGCAGCCGCACCCCAACAACCACGGCAGACTCCACAATATCCTCCGCAACCGCAGGCGCAGAGACCGATGGCAACGCAGGCTCCCGGCGGACAGCAGAGACCGGCAGCCAGCCCTCAGCAACAGCAGGCAATGTGGCCGCCGCAACAACCGCCACAGGGACCGGGACAATATTACCAGCCACAGTCGCAACCCTACATGGGGCAGCAGCCAGTACCGCAACAGGTTCCACAACCCGCACACGGGGGATACCATGGGACACATTGGCAAGAGCCGGCACAGCACCCGGAAGAACTGGTCCCGCATTACCATGCCGGAGAGGTTGAACCCAATTACCGTCCGGAGGATTATGAAGAATATCCCGATTTCCCGCAGTCCATGTTAGAAAATCATGTCTCAAAATATCACGCAGTATAAGATTATGGCACTCGAAGTAACAGGAATGACACGCTCATTCACATTCAAGAAAGGCAGCGGAATGGTAACGCTCGATGACCCCAACCCGTCGGACAGCCCCGAAATGGTCATGAGCTATTACTCCAACTTCTACCCGGAGCTGACAACGGCAACGGTACACGGACCGGTCATCAAGGACGACAAAGCCGTGTACGAATTCAAGACCACCATCGGGACCAAAGGATAGGAAGCATGAAGAAGGAACGAAAGAAAAAGGACAATAAGAAAAGGAAACCATGTGTACCATTGGACGAACAACAGTCAAGGCAGCTGGCGAGGCTCATCATCGACCAGACGCGGAGGAATGTACGGTACGGCGTGAACAGGGAAGAACGGATTGCGGCTCCAAGCGGGGCCGTAATTCTTTTCTGAGTACGGTCTTGATACCGCTGGCGCAGAAGAGACTTACCGTGGATTGTTACGACGGCTGCGAATGTGACAAGATAAACGTAATCACGCGGGAAAACTACGAGTTCCTGCGTGATTCGTTTTTCAGGTATTCCATGCTGTTGCAGAAGGAGGGTATACACACACCCGGAAACAGTGTCGGGGAAGGCATCGCCAATCTGTACGATGAAATGAACACGCTTGTCGGGGACGAACTGCATGTCAATATCGAGCAGGAAGGCGGCAGGCTTTTCTTCCGGCTGTGGAAATACCATAAATGGGGAAGTTTCACGCTGTATTACTTTCCGGTGAAGTTTCTGGAATCGCTCAACCCTGTCTTGAAGAGGATTGCCATTACATTTATTCATAAACTGATGAAAGCAAACGGCATTGATACATTCGTGGATTACGAAGAATCGGACTTTTTGTTTGAAATGCTTTCGGAGGATGACGGCAGCGACCCGGAGGAGTGGAAAGAACGCATGAAACTGCTGGACTCCTATCAGGAGGGGAAAATCGGCAGGCTGCTCAAACGGGTAGAATCGAAATCCTACTACAAGAACCTATCGAAAGCACTGGATACATACGAACCCCGAAACGGGTTTGAACAACCTTTGGTCGATGCGATGAAACGCGGACTTCCGTTCCTGACACCGGAACAGGGTATCATGCAATACGGTTATGACGCCTATTATTCGGAAAACCCGGACTTCCACCCGATGTACCTGCAACAGCAGATAAGGGTCGTATATGATATCAACGACATCGTATCCGACTATCTCCTTGACTATTACAATTCCTACAGCAGGGAGACATACGACATCACTCCGGTGACTGTCCTCGACCTGTCGCCTGATACCGAAGACCTGTTCAGTATGGACGACTATCCCGAACGGTTCTTCCGGTGGGCGGACGAATTCATATCTTTAATCAGTTGAATTATGTTGGAAACGAATGAACTTACCAAAAAACTGAGGACGCTGCTCCATCCGAGGGCGGTGTTGATTGCCTATTCAGGCGAACAAGACAACTCCTATGCCGCTGACAACAGCTATTTTGTCGAGATAAGGGACATAGATGATAACGGCATGATGGGAGAAGGCAGGCCCGTCACAGTAGATTTTATGAACGAGCTGGTGCGCGGTTATTCCGAAAGCCACAGCACCACGCCATACGGCAGGATTCCGCCCAATATGCTGTGGTGCGACCCACGCAAGGGAAGCGAGAAATATATCTGGTACAATCCCCCGCAGAAACGGATGATGTTCTTCAAGGAATCCCTCCAGATGGAGAACGCGAAATACAACGTGCCGGGAGTCATTTACGTGGCCTGTGGAGATTCGTTGAGCATCTACGCCTACAAGGACAAGAAGCTGACGGAAAAGACGGAGCTTTATGCCGCACCGTTCTTCAACGTGACCGGGGCGAACGTCTGTTTGGGTTCCGCCAAAATAGACAAGCCGAGAGATTTGACCTACAAGAACCTGCTGGAGTATTGGGAGAAGAAGTTCTGGCTGACGGAGTTCTCACACTTGGGCGGTAGGGGCAATCCGACCAGATCCAATCTGGTACTGGTGACAAAGGCGGCTAAGGACAAACCTTTCAACCTTAACGAATTGAAACCGTTGAATAACTTGAAACTGAAAGATATATTGAAATGAAAAGAGTACACTACATAGATAACTATCTGCTGAACCCGCAGCATCCGGTCACGGTGAACCTAATCGGCGCGGGAGGAACCGGCTCACAGGTGCTGACTTGTTTGGCACGGCTGGACGTGACATTGCGGGCACTCGGACATCCGGGATTGTTCGTGACACTTTATGACCCGGACATAGTGACGGATGCCAACATCGGTCGCCAGCTTTTCGGATGTTCCGACCTGGGGCTGAACAAGGCGCAATGCCTGATTACCCGTGTGAACAATTTCTTCGGCAATGACTGGAAAGCGGTACCGGATATCTTCCCGACCGTGCTGAAAGATGCCAAACGGGAGAACATGGCGAACATCACCATCACCTGTACCGACAACATCAAGTCACGGCTCGACTTGTGGAATGTGTTGAAAGCCGTGCCCGCCTCGAATTACCGTAGTTACGAGACACCGCTTTACTGGATGGATTTCGGGAATACGCAAAACACGGGGCAGGTTGTGCTGGGAACTATCCCCAAAAAGATAAAACAGCCTACGTCCGAGCTTTACAAGACTGTCGATTCATTGAAAGTCATTACCCGGTTTGTGAAATACGCAAGGGTGAAGGAGGCAGATTCGGGACCGAGCTGCTCCTTGGCGGAGGCGTTGGAAAAACAGGACTTGTTCATCAACTCCACGCTGGCGCAACTCGGCTGCAATATCCTGTGGAAGATGTTCCGCAACGGGATGATTGAGCATCATGGGTTGTTTTTGAATCTGGAGACAATGAAAGTTAACCCTATTATGATCTAAAAAAATATATCATAAAATCCTATGGATGAGATTTTTCCATTACGGGAATATCGCGACCTTTAAAGTTGAGTTTTGGCTATTTTAGCACGAACTCGGCTAAGCGTGGGGAGTGTTGTCCCTAAATAGGAGGCTATATATCCCAAATTTACAGTGCCGATTATTTCCGGGAATTGTTTTTCAAATTCTTGGTATCTCTCCAATACAGGAAGTGTCAATCGTTCTTTATGACTCTGGTGTATTCGCCGGTATTCATTTTGATGAATGATCCTTCCCCAATTACATAATTCCATATTAGAATTCAACAAATGGTTCAAATCTTCTATGGAAATTCGGTATGCATCGGTCTCTTCTAATGTTTCTACAAATTCTTCACTCTCTTTCCCGTAGTATAATTCATCCATGCTGAATACTATCCCTCCGGCATCTGCGAATGATGTTGTAATTTCATCATTCCCTACCATCCAGAAGGAACGAGTTATACCTTTTTCTATAAAATAGGCATAACCATTATATTTATTGGCCTCGATCAATCGGAATTTTTTAGGAAAGTGCATGAAAGTAACATACTTCTCCAATACTTGTATTGTATCCTCAGATATAGGACACAACAAATTCATTTTGTCTCTTATATTTTTCATGTGAATGTCATTACTATGGTGCAAAGTTACCATTAAAACATTACTTCCTCAAGAAAATGAAGAAAACAACATATTCAATTTATACAATTTTATCAAAATAGTCTTTGGGGAGCTTCTTAAGCCTATTATCACCCTAATGAGTTCAGTCTCAAATTTTGTCACAGGACAAAAAAGAAATCGAAAGGTCAATTTTGAGAGTTCAGAATAATGCCCGTTTCGTCGTAATAGCTTAATTTTGGAATGATTACACATTGCGTAAACACTAAATTTAAATGAAAAGAAGCTTTATAAGGACACTCCCCTTAGGAATGATGTGCACCTTAATGTGCAATAATTTGACAGCCCAAGAGGTTGACTTTGACCTTTCTTCACAACGCTCTGAAATTCAAAACGTATCAAGAGTGTCAGGTGAAAAGAGAACTGATATTGATTGGGTAATCAACCCAGTCCCGCATAAAATAGCCCTCAATAGCAGTAAATTGTTGGATGTATCTAATGGTGTGGAAGAGAATGCGTTCAATGGCGGATTCTTTATCAAGAACAACGAAATCAGTGCAGAATCATTGTCTGTCAATAAACTGAATTCCATACTGAAAAGCACAACGGTTGAGATTGTGGATGGCGTTATAAAGATGACCGATATTCAAACTCAGCCCGAACCGATACGTCAGGACCTTTTTAATACGAGTCGTGGTGATGGCGTCACCCCTCCATACCGTATTCCCGGCATCACTACGGCTCAGAGTGGCCGGCTGATTGTTGCTGCTGCCCGATTGGTTTGCGGTACAGACCCCGGTTATGGCCGGGTGGATGTGGTATGTCGTTACAGCGACAATCACGGCGAGACATGGAGCGATATGATTGACGTGGCTGTCGGTACAGGTGTCACCTCTGCTACGGAAAACTATTTCAATACTGCCTTTGGCGACCCTGCCATTGTAGCAGACCGTACGAGCAATGAAGTACTTATCATTGCTGTTGCCGGTTGTACCGTTTATGGAAACGGCAACACCACACGTCAGAATCCCAACTTCATCGCTGCCATCCACAGTGCTGATAATGGCGAAACATGGGGAGAACCTGTGAATGTGACCGAACAGATCTATAACCTCTTCGACAGTGGAAATCCTCTGGCTGCCGCTTTCGTAGGTGGAGGTAAGATTTTTCAAAGCCGTATAGTAAAGAAAGATAAGTACTACCGACTGTATGCTGCAATGTGTGCACGTCCTAACGGGAACCGTGTCATCTACTCCGATGACTTCGGCCGCACATGGCACGCGCTTGGCGGTGACGCAGCACTGCCTGCACCGGATGGTGACGAACCTAAATGTGAGGAGATGCCTGATGGTCGTGTCATCCTGTCCAGTCGTGTAGGTGGTGGGCGTATCTATAACATATACACTTACGAAAACACCATGGAGGCTACAGGTAAGTGGGCTACAGCAGTGAAAGGAACATTTTCCGGATCGGGTCTTACTCCAGAAGGTAACAGCACCAATGGTGAGATAATGATTATCCCAGTTGAGCGAACAGTTGACAGCAAACCCATGTACCTCGCATTGCAATCATTGCCAACCGGTGAAGGACGTACCAATGTGGGGATATATTACAAGGAATTGACAGACATGACCGACATGAACAGTGTGGAAAACTTTTGTACTGACTGGAACGGATTCCACCAAGTAAGCACCACCGCTTCTGCCTACAGCAGTATGGATCTGCAAGCTGATGGAAAAATTGGCTTTATCTATGAGGAGACGCTGACCAACTGGGGGAAACGGAACAATCCTGTCAGTACCAGCTTCCCTACCGGTGCCGGACAACATAACTTCGATGGCTTTGACAATATATATCTGGCTATGGATGTTGAGTACATTACCAATGGTGCATATAAACTGAAACTTGATGTGGACCGCAAAGCATTCCTCAAAATCTACTTCACTTCGGTTCTTGCAGCACAGACTGAAATTGCAGATGAACTGAAAACGAGAATAGAAACTGCTATCGCTAATCTGAGTACTGCACCTACTACCATAGAAATGGATACCATCTATGCACTTTTTAAAGAGAATAAACCTGAAGATAAATGAGATGGAATGGCACTTACCTTTAACTATATACAGCAGATATGGTATGAAAAATATACTCTAAAGATATTATTTCGTAAACTATCTTACCCTAATGGATTCAGTCTCAAAACTTTGTCGCAGGACAAAAAAGAAGCCGAAAGGTCAATTTTGAGAGCTCAGAATAATGCCCGTTTCGTCGTAATTGCCTAACTTTGGAGTGATTAAACGTTGCGTAAACACCAAATTTAAATGAAAAGAAGCTTTATAAAAGCACTCCCAGTAGGAGTGATGTGCACCTTAATGTGCAATAATTTGACAGCCCAAGAGGTTGACTTTGATCTTTCTTCACAACGCTCTGAAATTCAAAACGTATCAAGAGTGTCAGGTGAAAAGAGAACTGATATTGATTGGGTAATCAACCCAGTCCCGCATAAAATAGCCCTCAATAGCAGTAAATTGTTGGAT